>Ga0068860_100000146_pt1 | contig 115795 bp, 104 predicted proteins | sample KBSSwiS32_FD_66597 | JGI IMG/M metagenome (GOLD analysis project Ga0068860, IMG submission 66597) | Switchgrass rhizosphere microbial communities from Kellogg Biological Station, Michigan, USA - KBS Switchgrass S3-2 | ecosystem: Host-associated > Plants > Roots > Rhizosphere > Soil ... | reverse complement strand
CTGCTGCTTTACGACAAGTCGGGCCGCCTGATCATGTGCAACCAACGCTTCTTCGACATGTATTCGCTCTCCACGGAGGTCGTGAAACCAGGTTGCCATCTCTTTGATGTGGTTCGCCACCGCAAGGACACCGGATCATTCGAGGGCGATGTCGAGGAATTCTGCTCAGCCATTCTCGACAACGTCTCCAAAGGCAAGACCAGCCGGACTTTTACCGAATCCGCCGACGGTCGCGCGTTCGAGGTGGTCAACAGACCTCTCGCCCAGGGCGGCTGGGTCTCGACCATCGAGGATATCACGGAGCGGCGCAATCTCGAACAGGAACGCGACCGCAATCATGCCTTCCTGCGCGAGATCATCGATCACATCCCCTCGCAGATTACGGTCAAGGCCGTCAGCGACCGCCGCTATCTGCTGGTCAATCGCGTGACCGAGCAGCATTTCGGCGTTTCGCGCGAGGCCATTGTCGGCAAGACCGCCTTCGATCTGTTTGCGACGCCAGCGGCCGAAATGATCACCGCACATGACGATCGGGCGTTGCAGCTGCCCGACGGCCTGTTTCAGGATGAGGGCCCCTGGCAGAGCCAGGCGCTCGGCCTGCGCTATATCACCTCCCGGCGCATCGCGATCCGTGATCAGGCTGATGCGCCGCGCTACATCGTTCACGTCGTCGAAGACGTGACCGAGCGGCGGCAGGCCAACGACAGGATCGCGCATCTGGCCCATTACGACGCGCTGACCGATCTGCCCAACCGGGTGCTGTTCCGCGACCAGATCGAACGCGAACTGCAAAAGGCCGCCGAGGGGCAGCCGTTCGCACTGCTCTACATCGACATCGACGAGTTCAAGGGCATCAACGATTCGCTCGGACACAATGTCGGCGACGAACTCCTGAAGAGTGTGGCGTCGCGGATCAAGCGCTGTCTCAAGGAGGGCGACCTCATTGCCCGGCTCGGCGGCGACGAATTCGCGGTCATTCAGACCGCCATCTCAGGCAAGCCCGACGTCGAGGCCTTCATCAGGCGGATCTACGAAGCGATCCGCCGGCCCTATCAATGCCTCGGCCACCAGCTGTCGAGCGACGCCAGCATCGGCATCGCACTCGCCCCGCAGGATGGCACCGATCTCGACCAGCTGATCAAGAGCGCGGATCTTGCGATGTATGCGGCCAAGGCCGGTGGGCGTCGCGTGCATCGCTACTTCGAGCCGGCCATGGATGCCTGCGCGAAAGCGCGCCTGTCCATGGAGCAGGATCTGCGTCGGGCGATGGCCGAAGGCGCCTTCCAGATCCACTATCAGCCCCTGGTCGACCTGCGTCACCAGACGGTGACCGGCTGCGAGGCCCTGCTGCGCTGGCGTCATCCGGAGCGCGGGATGATTTCACCGGCCGAATTCATTCCCGTGGCCGAGGACACCGGGCTGATCAACGAACTGGGCGACTGGGTGCTGAAAACCGCTTGCGCCGAAGCGGCCACCTGGCCGGAGCACATCAGGATCGCCGTCAATGTTTCGCCCGTTCAGTTGAAATCAACGACGCTGGCGCTGCGCATTTCCGCGGCCCTTACGGCCACCGGTCTCTCGCCGCGCCGGCTCGAGATCGAGATCACCGAAGCGGTCCTGATCCGCGACGACGAGGCCGCACTGGCCATCCTGCACCAGCTCCGCGCCATCGGCGTCCGCATCGCGCTCGACGATTTCGGGACCGGCTACTCCTCACTGAGCTATTTGAAGCGCTTCCCGTTCGACAAGATCAAGATCGACCGCAGCTTCGTCGCCGACATGATCGAGGTCGCAGGCTCTTCCTCGATCGTGCAGGCGATCGTCAGCATCGCCACCGCGCTCAAGATGACGACGACCGCGGAAGGCGTCGAGACCGAGGCGCAACGCGAATTGCTGCGGCAGCTCGGATGCACGGACATGCAGGGCTTTCTGTTCAGCCACCCGAAACCGGCCGCCGAAGTCAGGGAGTTGTTCGACCTCGCCCATGAGAAGGCGCGGGCCTCGGCGTGAACCGCATCGCCCATCATGCCGGCCGATTCCGGCGGCACGCGATCCTGAACCAAAAAAACCGAACCGGATCAAGATTTCGTTGCTTTGCGGGTCATGCCATATCGCGGCGCGACCTCAAGGGTCTATAAGCAGGCGGATCTCTGGCTCGAACCCTGCGTCCTATTGGAGAAGCAGCGCATGCCTCCCGTTTCGATCCTTCTGAACATCCTCTGGCTGCTGCTTGGCGGCGTCCAGATGGCTGCCGCCTGGCTGATCGCCGCCGTGATCATGGCCATCACCATCATCGGCCTGCCCTGGGCGAGGGCTGCGTTCAACATCGCGATCTACACCTTGCTGCCGTTCGGCCAGCAGGCGGTCCGTCGCGACAGCCTGACCGGAGAATCCGACATCGGAACCGGCCCACTCGGGCTGATCGGCAACCTGATCTGGCTGATCCTGGCCGGCTGGTGGCTGGCGCTCGGCCACGTCATCGCGGCGGTCCTTCTTGCGGTTACCATCATCGGCATCCCCTTTGCCTGGGCGCACCTGAAGCTCGCCGGCATCGCGCTGTGGCCGATCGGCAAGGCGATCGTTCCAGCCTGACCTCCGGATGAAGTCGATGCCGGGCGTTTCAAGAGACCCCGGATCGAGCTCCGGCAGGCCGATTCGGCGCGAAGCGCAGCCTCAATCTGCGCCAGCCAATCACGACGCCGGTCAGGCTGAATACGAATCCGCAACCGCACAGAATCACGATCAGTGCGGCGCGCAATGTCGGATGAGCCGACAGCATTGGAAAATCCATCGTATGCAGCCCGCTGTAGAGCCAGCGATAGGCGCGCCGCGAAGGGTCGAATCGTTCCAGGATCGCGCCGCTCGCGCCATCGACATGAAACCAGACGTTACCGCATACGGACCGGTAGACCGGCGCGTTCGGCATGGACGCCGGGCTCACATAGTCGTCTTCGGAATCGACCATTACAGGGGGCTTGCAGCCGGTGGCCATGCGTTCCACGAATGCCCTGATCTCCCGAGGTTCCAGGAACCCTTGCGGGGAGGCTGACCACCCGGCTTCGAAATCGCGCGCAAACAGGAACTGCGCATCGAGGCCCGTTCGTACGCGTCTGTAGAATCTTCGGTCGAAGACAAACCACTCGACTTCGCGACCCTGCGGGGCGATGCGCCGCATGTCGTCCGCCGGCAGCGTGTCCCACGCCAACGCACCCGCGACGGCCGTTTGCTCCGCTTCGGTCAGTTGACCACGCGAGAATAGTCGACCGTGATCCATCGACAGCCAGCCGCTGAAACTCCATGTCAGGACGAATAACGTCGAGAGCAGCCCGAGCACATGATGCCAGGCATGCCAGCCCCGATAGGGCGACACGACGCGGGACTTGATTCGCATCGCGCCGAGCAGACCACCGGACATCGCGGCAACCAGGGCGACAAGAGACAATGTCCAGACCGTTTTGTCCCATGCCACCCAGTTGCTTCGCAACACGGTGGGGTAGATCCAGTGCGCCACGCTGCCTACGTAATTCCACCATCGCTCACGGCGTGTCGTGTCAAGCACGACTTCGCCGGTAGCCGATGACACGTAAAGCTCGGTGCCGTCATCATCATCGAGCGTTATTCGGTACAGCGGGCGGTGCAGATCGAACCGGTTCGGCACCGTCCATTGATCGTAGTTGGCCAATTCTGAAAACGTTGCCCGAGACGGGTCCATTCGACGTTGGCGCGCGCTGTCGACGGCAATCGCCAACGCCAATTGCTCCGACGACACGGCGGCCTTGGTCAGATCGGCAGCGTGAAGGGCTTCCACGCCCGATGCGCCCGACACCAGATAGACCGGTCCGTCGCTTCGCTGCAGCAGCCGAACACGTAATGCATTTTTGACGCGGCTGGCACTTGCGGCAGCGCCGGGACCGTGCGCGATGCGGGATGGATCGACCGGAGCCAGCCCCGCGATGCGTTCGGCTTCCGTCAGGGCCGGGAACGGCACGAAATGCATCACGATGCCGGTTGCGAACCACATCGCAAACAACAGGCAGACCGAAACGCCCAACCAGCGATGCAGCAGGGTGAGAGGGCGCAACATGGAACGGGACCTCACCACTTGAACGCGGCGGACACTTCATAGGTGCGCGGCGCGCCGAGCAGAATCTGATCCGGGTAGAACGGGTCGCCCCAGACGGCGTACCTCTTGTCGGTCACGTTGCGCACGCGGAATGTCAACCGGGTCTGGTCGACGGATTGGAAAACCGACTTCGGGATGTCCACGAAGACGTAGGCGTCGGCAACCGTATAGCGATCGAGCGTCACCGTGTTGGCGTCGGTATTGAAGCGATTGCCGACGTGACGAACGGATGCGCCGAGTTCGACCGGCCAGACGGTTGCAAAGCGATAGGACGCGCCGGCATTGGCGACGATCCGTGGCACGTTCGGCGGCGTGTTGCCGGTAAACGATCCGCCGTCGAACACGAAGTCGGCATAACGCGCGTCGACATAGGCGACATTGCCCCAGAATCTCCACGCTTCCGTCGGGCGTATCGCCGCCGCGATCTCGACGCCTTTGGATTCCTGCCGTCCCGCGAGATTGAGCGTCATCCCGCCCGCGGCGGCGTAGACGTTCTTGCGCTGAATATCGAAGACCGAGAACGACCACTCCGCCCTGTTGTTCCAGAACAACTGCTTCACCCCGGTCTCGTAGGTGCGGGATGTGGTCAGGTTCAGGGGTTGTTGCGGGCCCAACAGGAAGATGTTGTTGGCCGCGACGTCGGCGCCGGTGGCGTATTGGCTGTAGAAGGTCATGCCCGGGATCGCCTCCCAGGTATAGCCGACGCGGCCCGTCACTGGTGCCCAGGACGTGGAAAACGGAAAGCCGGTGCGCTCGCCGCCGGCGGCGTTCGTCGAATTGCGCTCGAGCCCGATATGCTCGAACCGCACGCCGCCTATCAGGGCAAAATTTCGCGTCACCTTGAGACGATCTTCCAGCGACAGCGATGCATTGTCGATCCTCGCCGTCTGCTGTTGCGTGGTCAGCAGGCCGTAGGTGCCCCTGGCCGGATCAACCAGCGACACCACATCGTGCGGAAAGTTGGCGGCGCCCGGCCGGACGAAATCGAGGTTGCTGGCCGCCAGCGTCGTCACCAATCGGTTGCCCATGCCGGCGATGTTCGAATTCCAGACGAGGTCGGTGATATTGCCGATCAATTTCTGGTCGTGCGCGACGAAGAAGCGTTCGCGGTCGACCATGTTCAAGCCGGCGTTGAAGGCCTCAACCTCGTTGTTGAACCAGTCGCGCTTGGCGCCGTAGCCATACATCTGGCTCTTCAGCGCAAGATCGTGGGTGATGTTCCATTCGAACCCGCCCCGGAGCCACAGCTCGTCGGCCTTCACATGATTGTCGAGGACGTTGTAGTTGGTGTTGAAGGTTCGGTTGTCGATCGTGACCGGCCCGAGATTGGTGCCGTTGTAATTGGAGACATAGTTTCCCGACACGATGCCGGTGGTCGCGTGCGATCCGCTGAACGCAATCGGTACCAGCGGCGCACCCCAATAGGCGCGGCCATGATCCTGTCGGTACTCGACGGCGCCCCAGATCCTGAACGTATCGGTGACGCGATAATTGAGCTGGCCGGAAACGTTCAGCAACCTGGTATTGGTGTCGTCGGCGAATCCGTTGAGCGACGAGCGACTGATATCGAAGCGGTAATCCAGCCCCTGGACGTTGGTGCTGCCGCCCGACCCGTAGGAGCTGCGGAACGAACGCAACGAATCATACGAGACAAACGCTTCATAGCGAACCGGGCCGGTGATCGGCTGTTTGGTCACGAAGTTGACGGCGCCGCCGCTCGCGCCTTCGCCCGACAGCAGCGACGCCGGACCTTTCAAGACCTCGACGCTTTCGAGATTGGCGGTGTCCATGACCCGCGACGTCATATTCTGCGGGCCGATCTTGATGCCGTTGTAGAGCGTGTTGATCTGGCTGTTGGTAAACCCGCGCATCGAAAAAGCCGAGGGTTCGGCGGGATTATCACCGGAGGTCACACCGACCGCGCCCTGGGCAACCTCCGAGACCGTCCGGTATCCCTCATCCCTGATTGTCTGCTGATCGATCACCTCGATGGTCGCGGGAGTCTCGCGAACGGTGAGCCCGAGCCGGCTCGCGCTGGTGGCCGGCGCGCTGGTGTTGAGCGGCGTCTGGGGAGCGCCGGTGACTGTCGCAAGCGGATCTGAAACCGGTGCAGCCGTGCGCGCGCGACCGGCGACGCGTGCGGAACCAGGGGCGGGCTGGATCGCGGAATTTGGCCTGCGCATCGGCTTGCGCTGGGGCGATATCACGAGGACGGGCGGAAGGATCTCTGGCGTTTCCACGGTTTGCGCGCGGCCCTGGCCGAGACCGGGAGTCGAGAGAACCGCCAATATGCCGATTGACGCCACCGACGTTCGCCAAAGGCGCCTGATGATGATTTGCCGCTGTACCGGCACAATCTGAGGACGCGGCGCAAAAAGACCTGACGCAAAAAGACATGACGCAAAAAGACATGGCCCAAAACGGCCATCATCCTGGAAAGCTGACATGAAATACGACCCGACGGCGAACGCTAAATCGTCACCGCGGTTGCCGCTGCGTCCTGCCTTCGCCCGAAAGGCAGATGCACAAGCTACTCTCGCCACATCGGAGCACCCCGCCCGACGCGTTCGCGCGTGACCATGGACCGGCAGCAGGTTTCCTGGCTCGCGGGTCGTTGCCTCGGACCACCTTCCCGGAGACTTGGTCTCCAGTGGCATCTATGGTCGTCGGCTAGCCGCCTACAGTTGCGGGGGCAGCTGCGGAATTGCCTACCAAAATAAGCGCACCGCATTCCCTTGGTTAGCCCTTGCGGGCACTACCGAGCGCGACCGTGGCATCTGATCACGATCAGGTCAACCGTCGAGACAAATGTGTCGAGACAAACGTGTTGAACCAAATCGACCGCGGAGGAGGAGCGACGCCGAAGGCGTGCGCACCAAGACAAAAATCCGGCGTTACGCGGTGAGCCGGCCGCGATTGGTCTCGGCCAGGATCGGCCGGACCAGCCGGCCGAAGCGCTCGGCCTCCTCGTCATGCAGATAGCCTGACAGGCAGAACGAATGGCAGCCGGCATCGATGAATTGCTGCAGCGTGGCGGCGCATTGCGCGGGATTGCCGACCACCGCGATGCCCGCGCCCGGCCGGACGCGGGTGATGCCGGTCCACAGATGCGGCAGCAGCAGATCGCCGTGCTCGCGGGCCAGCTCTCGCACCCGCTGGTTGGCGACGGAATTGCTGTAGAGCGTCTCCCGCTCCAGCTTCAGCCGCTCGGGCGCGTCGCGCACCAGCCGATCGGCCGCCTCCCAGGCCTCGCTTTCGTCCTCCCGGCAGATGATCTGCAGCCGCATGCCGAAACCGATCTGCGCCTCCCGACCGTGCGCCCGCGCCATGTCCCGGATCGCGGCGATATTGTCGGCAATCCGTGCCGGCAGATCGCCCCAGAACAGGTGCACGTCGGAATGCTTCGCCGACAGTTCCCAGGCCTGGCGCGAACCGCCCCCAAGATAGAATTTTGGAAACGGCTGCTGCAGCGGTCGCGGCCGGATATGCGCGCCGGAGAGGGTATGAAACCTGCCCTCGAAATGAACTGGACCCCGCGCCGTCCACAGCGCCTTCAGGATGGAAACTTCCTCCTCCATCAGCGCATAACGCTCTTCCTTGGCGTGGCGCACGCCCTCGGCTTCGACCTCGCTCTCGTTCTGGCCGGCGATGAGGTTGACCGCGATGCGCCCGCCGGACATCTGGTCGAAGGTCGAGATCATCTTGGCGAGCAGGACCGGATTGATATAGCCGGGCCGCGCCGCGATCAGCGGCTTGATCTTCGAAGAACGCGCCGCCATGAAGGCGCCAGTGATCCAGGCCTCCCAACAGACGGACCCCACCGGGATCAGGAGATAGTCGAAACCGGCCGCCTCGGCGGCCTGCACGACGCGGTCGCACAGCTCGGGCGACCCCGGCACCTGGGCCTCGGGAACGCCATAGGCGGTGGTGTCGCCATGGGTGGGGAGGTACCAGCCGAATTCAAGCGGGCGCGCGGACATTGTTTTGCCTTCCAGCAGCGGTTTTTCGACGCGATTGTCACCTGCAGTCTACATTGCGGCCCCCGCGGAACAATCGGCGAAGCCGCATGGTCTGGCCCAGCGCCCCATGACAGACCTGCAAAACGGTCGTCGCAAGGCCGTTGCCGATGTCAGACCAATCGGCTAAATGGACGGATCACGCACCCGTAGCTCAGCTGGATAGAGCGTTGCCCTCCGAAGGCAAAGGTCACACGTTCGAATCGTGTCGGGTGCGCCATTTTACGATTTTGCACGATGTCGTTGCCTGCCGTTGGCGATGTCGTATCAAGCTGCCGAAAGCTGCAAGTGGAAACATATTTCCCGTCGCAGCGGCGTATCGCAAAGCGGCTTGGTGCTCGGCTGGAGGTTCCAGCGAAGCAAAAGGCCGCCGTGCCGTCAAAAACCGACACGTAAGTCTGATTCTGCGAAGCGTGACGTCGCGATCTGGTCTCGCGTCATCATCAGCACCAGGCTGTCCACGTCACCGAACATCCAGCCCATGAACTGGTTGCTGGGGAGCTCTAGCACCATCACGTGCACATCAGGGGAAAAGGCGCGGACGTGAGAGCGGGGAAAGCCGCCCAGTTGCGGCGCGCTCTTCATCCCCAGATCGCGCCACAGCGGCTCATACAGCGTCCGCGTCGCCGCAGGCAGACCGGCAATGTCGCGGCAATAGGCGTGCCGCGCCATGTCGAAATGCAGCACGTGGTAATCCCAAGCGAACAAGGTAGCATCGGGATGATGCACGGTGATCGGATGCATGCGCCGCTCGATCAGTTCCGCTCCCGGACGGCCCTGCGGATCACGGAGGCTCGATACGCGCATCCAGTGGATGGCCTGCAAGCGCGTCAGCAGCGCCTCTGCCCGCTCTGACGTGAACGACAACCGCTCCGCTTGTTCATGAACTTCCGTCGCAATCTGCCGAACCGCGGCCAACGCGGAGAGGCCCAGCCGCTGGGCTTCGGCAGCAGCGGGGATCAGTTCGCGCAGCCCAGCGGCGCGGTGCTCTATCTCGGAGATCCTTTCCGAAGTGTAGGGTTCCGGCTGTTTTCCGGCTTCGGCCAGGGGCGCGCCCGCCGCCCGCCGCGCTTCCAGTCCCGCCAACTGCTGTTCCAGCAGATTGGGCGACGGGATCTCCTTTCCGTACCGTAATTCCAGCGCCGCCAGCGCGCTATCGGCGAGCGCCAGCATGCTCGGCCAGTCAAACGGGTGATACGCCGGATCGGCGATATCGAAGCCGTCTCTGTAGCGTGCCATACTCAAGTCGTCTCTCGTGTCGTCTTCCTGGGCGGTCTCACCGCTGGGAATCACGACCAAGTCCACGGGCCATTCGGGCAGGGCGCGGAGCAAATAGCGCTGCTGAACCGCGTCTTTCCGGCGCCAGCCATAAGGATTGTACCAGCCATCCGTCTCCGCTGGCGGGTTCGGTGCATCACGCGCCGGGCCGAGTTCAGGAATCTGGAGCAGTCGCGCTCTATAGCTCGTGGGGTGCAGGAAAAGCGCCAGCCAACCCTCGCGAGAACCCAATCCGTGCCACAAGTCCGCCGGCAAGTCGGCCAGCGCGACCTGAGCAATGAAATCGCACGACGTGCCTTCTATCTCGGGCCAGGGCATAGTCGCCGGCAGGCGGGGCCGCCCACCCAGCCAATTGCGCGGGGCCTGCTGGTCGCGGATCGGAATCTGCGGCGCGAGCCGTATCGACAACGGCACCGGCCATGTGCCGTCACGCAGTTCCGCCTCGCGGCCAACCTGCTCGGTCATCCCTGCGATCATGGCCTCGGCCGTCGCCCGATCTTCTGCCATGGGGGCGCGGACACCGACCTTCGGTGAAACCGAACCACGGCCGGCGCGTCCGCTCCGCCAGATCGCGACCGCCAAACTGACGACCCCCTGGATGGCCGCCACAGCGCCCCGAGATTCTCCCAGGTGAAGCCGCAACGGCGTGAGGGTTTCGATCAGCGCCCACGCAATAGTGAGGCCGATGAAGGTGCCGAGGAAGCCGCCCACGAAGGCCAGCGTCCGGTCCAGCCAATCGCCCGATTGCTGCATGGCGCGATCAAGTTCTCAACATGCGATGAGTCATGCGAGTGTAGGTCGTCGGGGTTAATGATGCCTTTTTGCACTGGGGTTTACACGAGTGACGCACTCAGGCGGCTCAACGCGATCAACAGTCTGATCGCGGCATCTCGAATGAGCCTGACAGGAAACCGCAATTGAAAGGCCGATTGACAGCGTAGCGTGATATCGCCTGCTCCCGCAGGCCAGAAAATCACGGCGTGCCACCGGCGTTCGCGTCATAGCGCCACGGCGAAGCAGTAGTGCCGCGACGAACGCCGCGATATTCGACATGCCATCGCAGCATTGATGTCGCGGCTTCCCACCGCGATGCCAGCTCTCAGGCACCGAACTGGCGCGGACGACAGGCCGGACTATATGAGTGAGAACCTTCACTCAGACAACGTCCTGCGCCAACCTTGAGAAAACTCGTGATCACCTTCCTGCTGCTGGTTTTCGTGCCGATCGGTGCGTCGGCCGCCCGTTATTTTTGGTTCGGCGACAGTCGGGGAAGCTGGCAGACGGCAGATCGCTCCAGCGCCGGGCTGTTGGCTCCGCCCGCCGCCCATCCCGAGGCGCTCATTCGCGTTTTCGCGGCGCGTACCGTTCGCTGGCGCAGCATCTTTGCCGTCCACACCTGGATTGTCGTCAAGGAACAGGGTGCTGCGACTTACAGCCGTTACGACTTCACCGCCTGGGGCGAACCAATCCGCAGCAACGGTTTCGCCGCGGATGCCCGGTGGTTTGGCGCAACGCCGGAAGTCATCGTGGAAGCCGACGGCGACGAAGCAAGCCGCCTTATTCCGAGAATCCGGCATGTCATCGACAACTATAAATTCCGCGCCTATGGCGACTACAGCGCCTGGCCGGGCCCAAATTCGAATACGTTCGTGCAGGCCGTGCTGAATGCCATTCCCGAACTCAAGGCCGTCCTGCCGCCAACGGCGATCGGTAAGGATTATCCTTATGATGGCGATTGGCTTGGGCTAACCGCTTCCCGCACTGGCGCCTACGCATCGCTTGGGGGCTATCTTGGTATGACCATCGGCTGGGTGGAAGGCTTCGAAATCAATTTCCTCGGTGCGGTCCTTGGATTTGATATTCGGCGGCCAGCGCTGAAACTGCCTGGTATCGGCCGGCTTGGCATGACCGCCGGTCCATAAGACCCGACCTTCGCCAATCCATTCTGTTGAACACAACGCAAGCGAACGTCGGCCTTGCGGCAACAGCCGCCATCGAGCGCCCGACGGCGACGGGAAGCTTATCCTGACGAGGCTTCAAAAGCTGAGTTGAACCTTCATGGATCGGCTGCGATCACCCGCGACCTCGAAGGCGTGGATCGCCTCGTCCAGTCCGAAGACGCCCGTCAGCAGCGGAGCCAGGTCCACTCTCTTCTGGTTGATGAGGTCGACGGCCAGGCCGAACTCCTCATGGAAGCGAAACGTCCCGCGCATCTCGATCTCCTTGGCCACCACCATGTTCTGCGGGATCGAGACATCGCCACCGAGGCCGAGCTGAACCAGGATGCCGCGCGGCTTCAGCACCTCGAGCCCCGAGCGCACGGCCCGCTCGTTGCCGGACGCTTCGAACTGGACATCGAAATAGCCCTTGTTGGCTGTGTAGGCGCCCAGCTGATCGGGGGCGTCAGCGACATTGATGACCCGATCGGCACCGAGCCCGCGCGCCTTTTCAAGCACCGCGGCCATGACGTCGGTCGCGACGATCTCCCGCGCGCCATGGAGCCGGGCCGCCACGATCGCCAGGGCGCCGATCGGACCGCATCCCGTCACCAGAACCCGCTTGCCGAGCAAGGATCCGGCACGGTTGACGGCATGCAGGACGACCGCGAACGGCTCGGCAAAGGCTGCTTCGTTGATGGAGACGCCGTCGGCGACCCTGTGGCATTGCCAGGCCTCGGCGACGAGACGTTGGCGAAAGGCTCCCTGAATGTGCGGCATCGGCATCGCGCTGCCGTAGAAGCGCATGTTCAGGCACTGGTTCTGCTGGCCCTTCAGGCAGTAGTCGCAGGCGTTGCAGGGCCGACTCGGCGACACGGCGACGCGGTCACCCACTGCGAGTCCGGAAATGGCCGCACCCAGCGCCTTGATGGTCCCGGCGACTTCGTGACCGAGGATCATCGGCTCGCGCACCCGCACGGTGCCGAAGCCGCCATGGTTGAAATAGTGCAGATCGGATCCGCAGATGCCGCCGGCCTCTATGGCAATGTCGACCTGGCCCGCACCAGGCAGCTCCGGCTCCCGCTCCTCGAGCCGAAGATCACGGGCGGCATGAATGACGACGGCTTTCATTGTTGCACTCCAGATATGCCTGACGTGATCGGGCGACGATCGATCTCCCGCAGTTCGACGAGGACTTGAAGCGGCGCAAGTCTAAAGACTGGTGGTGATCCCGCCATCGACATAAAGCGTATGGCCATTGACGAAGGACGACGCCTTGCCGGACAGGAACACCGCGGCCCCGACCAACTCCTCGACGTTGCCCCAGCGCCCGGCGGGCGTTCGCTTTTCGAGCCAGCTCGAGAATTCCGGATTGTCGACCAGCGCCTGGTTCAGCGGGGTCTTGAAGTAACCCGGCGCGATCGCGTTGATCTGGAGACCGTATTTCGCCCAATCGGCGCACATGCCCCGGGTCAGATTCTTCACCGCACCCTTGGTTGCCGTGTAGGGCGCGATGCCCGGCCGCGCCAGTTCGCTCTGCACGGAGGCGATGTTGATGATCTTGCCCTGGCCGCGCGGGATCATGTGACGCGCGACGGCCTGGCCGACATAGAACGCGCTGGAAATATTGGTGGCGAGCAATTGCTCCCACTTCTCGACCGGAAAGTCCTCGAGCGGCGAACGGAACTGCATGCCGGCGTTGTTGACCAGGATGTCGATCGCGCCGGAATTCTTCTCGATCGCCTCGACGCCGTCCTTGGCGGCCTGGGCGAGTGTCACGTCGAAGCCGGCCACCGATACTTTGTGGCCGGCAGTTGCCAGTTTCGCCGCGGCCGCGTCAAGCTTGCCCACATCGCGGCCATTCAGGACGATTTCAGCGCCGTGTTCGGCAAGGCCCTGCGCCAGTGCGAAGCCAATGCCCTGCGAGGAGCCGGTGACCAACGCCCGCTTGCCCTTCAGTTCGAAAAGTTCAAATGCCATTTGGCAACCTCGTGCTGGCTCGGGGCAAGAGCTCACCGCCCGAGCAACGTCTTGATACCGTTCAGGCCAAGGCGCCGGAAGGGGGCGGTATGGACATAGAAGAATTGCAGGCCTTTTTCCAGCCAATATGGCAGATCATCAGCGGTCGCCAGCCACCGTGCCGGCGGCGCGGATCTCGTCGAAGGTGAAGCCGACCTTGTCGATGACCGCTCTCAGGCGGGCAGCGGCCAGGTGATCTCCCTCCCCTTCAACTCGCGGTAGCGGCGTGCATTCGCACGCAGACTCCTGGGGTCCGACATGCCCCGCGACAGCCAATCCAGATCGAGTCGCGCCGCTGAATCGATGGCGGCCATGGTCGTTGCCTGCAAGGCGCGTTTGGAAAATGAATAGGCCGGATAGCAGTCGGGCGTCACGTGAGCGGCCCAGGCGACGGCAGCATCCAGAAGCTGGTCTGGCGGCACCGTCTTCTGAACGACGCCCATCCGGCTTGCGGCCTCCAGATCGTAGACCTGTCCGAACAGCGTGAACTCGGACGCGGCCTGCGTGCCGATCGCATATTTGATGATCTCGCAATAAACCGCTGGCATCGGAATTCCGATCGGCACTTCATTCAGCGCAAACTGCAGTGCGCCTTCCGCAGCGATCCGATAGTCGCAGCCGATCGCCGTGATGAACCCGCCCGCATAGGCATGGCCATTGATCGCCGCGACGGTGGGCAGGGGATAGGTGAACAGACGAAGATTGGTGGCGCGATAGGCAGCGAACCAATCGTCGATCTCCGTGAGATTGCGGCGCGCGTACATGGCGAAGTGATGATCCAGGTCGAGGCCCGCCGAGAACACTTTGCCTGTCCCGGTCAGAACGACAGCACAGTCGTTGAATTTGGTTTCGAGACGATCGAATGCGGCATGAAGGTCGGCAAAGAACGCCGGGTTTTGCGCGTTGACCTTATTGGTGTTCATCGTGACGACAGCCACATGATCGTGCTTGCGTTCGATCGTCCAGGGCATGGTGGTCCTCCTCCATGGTTCGTGAGCGGCCGCCTCTTCGAGCGCCGAAGTTCTGCTCTCAGTTGAGATTGAACACGCGTTGCGCATTTCCGGCAAGGGAACGCGGACAGGGAACGCGGCTTCGGCTTGCCCGCCAGGATCGAGAGCGTCGAACTCTGCGCTGCCGCCATCGTCGCCGGTCACGCCAACGCCTTACGGCGCCGAATCCGACGAGGCGATCGCATGGATCAGCGAGAGCAGGCCGAACAGCATGAAGAGGGCAAATCCCTCAAATTCGCGCGGCGGCATGCCGACAAGCTCGTCGAGCGGAAACCCGACGAGCACGAGCAGCAGGGTCAGCGCGAATGCGACGAAGATGCCGTCGAGGATCTTCAGGGTGACCGTCTTCGAGGTCATCGACCGGCCTCGTCGGTTGCACCCCCACCGGACCCGTCCCACATCCTGCACTGACGATCCGGTCCGCAGTCGCAGCCGACATCCTCGACGCCGCCATGATCGAGACCGGCCTCCCCTGATTCGAAATCGCTGAAATCATGCCGCATCGAGATCACGGCCTTGCGCTCGCGGTTGGCAATACTCGCGGCGATCCAATCGTCGACAAAATTCCGCGCGCCGCGCAAACACCATTCAAAGTCGAATTTCAATCTCGCCAGCATCCGCGAGATCGCCGATCGCGTTCCGCGCAGCACGAGTGCGCGCGATGCCAGCAGCGTCGCGACGACCGCGGCGATCGCCGTTGCCGCATAAAACAGATTCATGAAAAGCCCCATGCGGATCGACGGCATCCCTGATCGCCGAACCTCCGCATGGCCTAACGGAGCAGCGACGCCCCGTCTTGGCTCAGTACGACATCCAATCGGACACGCGAGGCTGGCCTCACCGGGCCCCGTCGCCGCGGACCTCGCGTGGCGTGCGACCGTACTGGCGACGGAAGCAGCGGTTGAAATAGGAGAGATCGCCGAAGCCGACGTCATAGGCGATCGTGCTGATGGCAACGTGACTCGAACCCGGTTCGCACAGGAGCCGGTGCGCGCGCGCCAGGCGCTGGCCGATCAGAAACTCGGAAAATGTCGTTCCGTCTGCCTCGAAAAGCCGTTGCACGTAGCGCGGTGTGACGCTCAGGCTCTCGGCGATCGTTGCGATCGAGATATCGCGCCGATGGCTGTGCGCGACGACATGGGTCTTGGCGAGCTTCAATCGCGCCGCTCTGAGGCCGCGGGTCCTGGCTGTCTCCGCGAAATCGGCGGACGGCCCGACGGTCAAGGCCAGCAGGTCATGAACATGCCGGATCGACAGGTTGAGCAGCTGCGGGTCCACCGAACCACCGGCGTTCAGGAGCCACGTCGAATAATCCGAAAGCAGCCGCAGTGCCCCCTGCTCGGCCGGGATCGGGCGCATCACCGCATCCTCGACGCTGACGAGCGTCGATTCCAGAAGCGTGCGCGGAACGAGCAGCGTGACCGAACTGCCGGGGCTGGTGCGGTGGAACGAAGCGACCTCGCGGCCGCTCAATATGATGGCATCGCCCTCGCGCAGACTTTCCACGCGACCGACCGACTCGATCACAGCCGAGCCACTCCGGTTGATCGCCAGCATGATGTCGTCGTTGCCGTCAGCCAGATATTGGCCGCGGCGAGAGATTCTCGCGGGTGTGGACGAGCCTTCCATGAGTTGCAGACCCGGCAGCGACAGCGCCCGGCTATGGGCTTCGAAGGCCCTGTCGCGCGCCGGCTCGAGATCGACGCGCAGCATCACTTGGCCGTAATGCTCTCTCCAATAGGCGATGCGGTCCTTTTCGGGAAGGCCGGCGGTCGAAAATTCAGAAATGCGTGTGCCAATATCAGTCATTCGTCATGCCAATGAAATTGCGGCCAATCTGCTCCCCTCGCGACGCGTTCCTCTGCCCGCACGCGTGTTAGCGCGTCGCGGGCCGTCCAGCATCCTCCGATCAGGGGAGAAGGCGACATCGCCCGGGCGCGATCGCCGCGATTGTCGTGGACCGCACAGGATCGGTCGCGGTCGTCCAAGACCCTGAGCGCTCCCGATGGTGCCTCTCCAGCGACCGATCCCGACATCCGCATCCGCTTTCGGGTCGCAGATTTGCGAAGGTCGGATCACACCACGCGTCTCCTGCAACAACGAGGGCATCCGAATGAAATTGACTGGGAATTGTTTCTGCGGCGCGGTTGAACTCGAAATATCCGGAGCGCCCGAGGCGATGGGATATTGCCATTGCCGCTCCTGCCGATCCTGGTCCGGCGGGCCCGTCAATGCATTCAGCCTCTGGAAGCCGGAGGCCGTGCGCATCACCAGCGGCGCGGAAAACCTCGCGACGTTCCAGAAGTCACCGCTCAGCCAGCGACAATTTTGCGCCAAATGCGGCGGGCACCTCATGACCAATCACCCGACGTTCGGACTGATCGACGTGTTCGCGGCGACCATTCCGGACCTCGATTTCAAGCCGGCCGTCCACGTCAACTACGCGGAAACCGTGTTGCCGATCCGGGACGGCCTGCCGAAATTGAAGGATTTCCCAAGCGAACTCGGCGGATCGGGCGAGATGGTCACGGAGTGACCAACGCTCGGCGGCTCAGGGCTTGATGGAGCCCTGAGCCGTAAAGGTTTCGAGGCGGACGGGCTCGCATGGCTCGTCGCGTTCCGGCATCCCCGCCAGTAGGTTTTCAGAAGTTCGTCATGGAAAGCCGCAAGCTCTCGCGCGAACTTCCGACTTCAGATCGACGGTACCACGCCGATCATCGTCTCACTTCTGGATCAAATGGCGATAGTCGTGGATGATCCTGCGCGCAGCGCGCGCGCGAGAAGCGTGCAATGCACGTAACAGGGCGCGCGCCGCGCGTCGCAGGCATCCCCATTTGCGCTGGCGCCCGACCCGAAATGCGGTCGCGCCGATCGGATAGGCCTTCAAGTCAGCACCTCGCTGCGAGACCGCGCTGAACGTCTGCGGCACACCTGCAATTGATCTGCCCACATCGATTCGACACGAAATAATACGCCGCCGGCTTTGCTGCTTGGACCGTAGCGACAATCGTCGGGCCAGCGAAAAGCTACTCAGGTTCCGTTCCGATTGAATCGGAATGCAGGCTCCGGCTTTTCCGCTTTGACGCGTTTGCCTGGATAACGAACCGGTATCCACCGGACAAACGCTGGGGCGAGCCGCGTTGAATCCACGATGACGAGGCGACGACGAAGGATCAGGAATTTTTTCGCCTCGCCGGTGTTGTAGCAGACGATTCCCGCAGCGCGTCCGAGCCGCCATGCTGGATCATTTTGCTTGAGAGATATTCTTCTGGAGGTCTGATTTTGAACGCTCATCCTTAGAAAGGGTCACGTGGGCCATCGCGAGATTGCCTTAATGCAACGCTTGTCCCCCTCATTCTTCAAAGAGCCATGACATGAGAACGCACCTCGAAGCGGCCGCTGACCGTGACACTCTGTTTGAGACTGCGCTTGATCTGTTGAACGACGGCATTGCGCTGCTGCGCCGGGACGGTTGTCTCGTCTATGTGAACGAGACCTTGCGCCTGTTGGCGGCCCGCAAGCTGGGATTCCGCATCGACCGCAACGCCATGGAATTCTCGACGCAGGATTTGCGCAGCCGCTTTGCCGCCGCGCTGGGCGCGGTGGAGCGCGTGGAGGATCCGTCCGCGACGTTTCTGCCGACCGATTTCGCGGTATCACGCGAGCACGGATTGCCGCCTTACACGGTTTCGGTGCGACCGCTGCGCGCGCGGCGGGACACGACGCAAAATCCGGATGCGGTCGCGATGCTGCTGGTGCATGACCCGCTGCTGCGCCATCTGTCGGCCGGTCGAATGCTGCAGGATCTGTACAAGCTCACCAACGCCGAGGCGCATCTGGTCCAGGCTCTCAGCACCGGCATGACCGCGGTCGCCTATGCGCGCAGCCGCCGGGTCAGCATCTCCACCGTGTATACCCATCTGCGCCGGACCCGGGAAAAGACCGGCTGGCGCAGTGTCACCGAATTGACCCACAGGTTTCACGAGCTCTGTGTCGCGCTGCGGGTGAACTGAGTGCGCGCCTATTGCACGCGCACATTGAACGAATAGGATGCGCCGACGCCCACCGTCAGCTGGTTCGGCGACCCGCGCTGCTGCACCAGCGGGCTTGCCGCCGCGTCACCCAACAGCCGCTGATACTCGACATAGGTATGAACCTCCCACTGCGGACTGTATTGATAGCGCAGCTGCGCGCCGGCCCCGACCGAATGGGCACCGCCCCTGGCGTTGAACTGCGGCAGGCCCGACGCCATTGCCTGGGCCAGATTGATGCCGAAATAGGGGGCAGTCGCAGCAGTGGACTGCGCCGTGAACCGGGGGCCGCCGGACAACGTCCATTGCGGCGCGACCGGCACGATGAGATCGCCCGAGAAGTTCGCCACGACGCCGTGATGGCCACCGAATCCCTGCAGCACCTCGACCCGGCCGCGCAACCAATTGACCGGGAAATATTCCAGGAAGCCGCCAATCTCGAACGCGGCGTTGACGTCGCCAAGCCCCCTGAGTTCGGCGAAGTCCCCGGCGTTGCGGGCCGCGACATATTTGAAAGCCGGCCCGACGCGAAATCCCGCCATCTCGATGAACGAGATTCCCGCGCTGTCGCGCGGCGCGCGGAACTGGTCGGCCTTGCCGGCGCGGCGGATCGAGAAGATCGGAATCGGGCTCACCATCGAGCGGTTGGCACCCTCGAAGTTCGGCCGGTACTCGCCGCCCACACCCACCTTCACGGTCCAGTCACCCGATATCGGCGGCAGGAACGGCAGCGTGAACGGCGGCGCCGGCAGGGTGACGATCGGCTCCTGCGCCGTAGCCGCACGCGGGAGCCAGATCATGCCGAGACCGGCGAGGACCGCCGCGATCCGGCTTGAACGACGCTGGCTACGGGTCACGAGCCCATTCCCGACTACAACCACGCCACGCACGATTGGTCCTGCTCCCCCCTCACGCCGGCGGCATCGACGCCGCTTCCGCCGGGGGCGACGTACCTTCGCTGCGCGGATGTTCCGCCGCATCCGATCGCGCGCGAGGCGAACAGCTTCAAAGCAATCGCTCGCGGCTTTTGAAGGGCGGTCCCGCGACCCGGGAGAATTGGCACGCCGCGCAAAAGTCCCTATTGTGGAGCCGCAATGACATGAAGAGAGAAGCTGTGTCCGCTGAAGCCTCGTTGAGCCCCACTATCGCCGTCGATTCGCCGCGCCTCATCCGCATGCACCCCAATGACAATGTCGCGATCGTGGCGAACGATTTCGGGGTGCCTGCAGGCGTGAGCGCGCCCGGCGGGCCCGTCATTCGCGAGCGGATACCCCAGGGCCACAAGGTCGCGCTCGAGGACATCGCCAAGGGCATGCCGGTCCGCCGCTACGACGTGATCATCGGCTATGCCGCGGAGGATTTGCCGGCCGGCTCATGGGTCAACGAGCACCGCCTCGATATGCCGACATCGCCCTCGCTGGACGGCCTGCCGATGGCGACCCGCACGTCGGAGCTGGGCCCCGCGCTGGATGGCTACACGTTCGAAGGCTTCCGCAACGAGGACGGCTCGGTCGGCACGCGCAACCTGCTCGCGATCACGACCACCGTGCAATGCGTGTCCGGCGTGGTCGAATATGCGGTCAAGCGCATCCGCAGCGAAATCCTGCCGCGCTATCCCAATGTCGACGACATCGTGGCGCTGGAGCACATCTATGGCTGCGGCGTCGCCATCGACGCGCCGGACGCCGACATCCCGATCCGGACGCTGCGCAACATCAGCCGCAATCCCAATTTCGGCGGCACCACCATGGTCGTGAGCCTCGGCTGCGAGAAACTGCAGCCGGAGCGCCTGCTTCCGCCTGGCGCGCTCGGTGTGCGCTCGCCGACGACGCAGGCGCGGGAGTATGACCTCGTCACGCTTCAGGATAACGCGCATGTCGGCTTCGAGGCGATGATCAGCTCGATCATGCAGACCGCCGAGCAGCATCTCGCGCGGCTCGACAGGCGGCGACGGGAAACCTGCCCGGCATCCGATCTCGTGGTGGGCATGCAGTGTGGCGGCAGCGACGCTTTCTCGGGCGTGACCGCGAACCCGGCTCTGGGCTTTGCGAGCGACCTGCTGGTGCGCGCCGGCGGCACCGTGATGTTCTCCGAGAATACCGAGGTGCGCGACGGCATCGCGCAGCTCACCGCGCGGGCAGCGAACGAGGATGTCGCGCGCGACCTCATCACCGAACTCGGCTGGTACGATCGCTATCTCGATCGCGGCCAGGTCGACCGCAGCGCCAACACCACGCCCGGCAACAAGAAGGGCGGCCTGTCCAACATCGTCGAGAAGGCGATGGGCTCGATCATCAAGTCGGGGACCGCGCCGATTTCCGGCGTGGTCCGCCCCGGCGACCGCGCGATCGCCAAGGGGCTGCTGTTCGCCGCAACGCCGGCCAGCGACTTCGTCTGCGGCACGCTGCAGCTCGCGGCCGGCATGAACCTGCACATCTTCACCACGGGGCGCGGCACGCCTTACGGCCTCGCCGCCGTCCCGGTCATCAAGGTCGCCACCCGCAGCGAGCTGGCGCGGCGCTGGCACGACCTGATGGATGTCGACACCGGCGGCATCGCCTCGGGCGAGGCCACCATCGAGGAGACCGGCTGGGCCTTGTTCCGGACCATGCTCGAGGTCGCGAGCGGCCGGAAGACCTGGACCGAGAAGTGGCGCCTGCACAATTCGCTGGCGCTGTTCAATCCGGCGCCGATCACCTGAGTCACACGGCCAAATTCACGCGGCCGAATCTCAGGCTGCCCTGGCCGCGCTGGTCCTGAAGGACAGCGCCGTCGCCCGCGCGCCGATGTCGAATGGCGTGACGTCCGACCAGAACCGTGCGGCGAACTTGCGCGCGTCGACGCGATACGGCCGATCCCACTGAAACCGCATCTCGGCGATCTCGCGCATCATCGGCGAACCGATGCCCATGATCGGCAGCGACCACAGCGGCAGCGCCGTGATGCGCAGCTTGACCCCGAGCGCATCGGCGCCGAGTTGGAGGATTTCGCGGGGCGTCTTGATCGGCGCACAGGGCATGTGCCAGGCCTGCCCGAAGGCGTCGTCGGGCGCGTCGAGCAGCGTGAGCACCGCGCGCGCGATGTCGGGCACGTAGGCGAAGTCGTGCGGCGTGTCGGGCGGCGCGATCAGCGTGGCCCGCTTGCCGTTTGCGAGCGCCCCGAACGCCATCTCGCCGAGATGCGACAGGGGGACGCCTGGACCATAGAAGTCGGGCGGCCGGAGCGCGGCCACCCTGACCCGCCCCGCGGCGCTCGCCGACATCCAGATGCGGGTGACGTCGGCGCGCACGGCCGGCTTGATGCCATAATCGGTCAGCGCCATGTCCTCGCGTAGCGGATCACGCTGCGGGCCGTACATGTAAAGATTGTCCACGAATACCATGCGCGCGTGCGCCGCCTCGCAGGCATTGACGAGGTTCTCCATGGCGAGCGGCCACGACGCGCGCCAGGTGGCGCCAACATAGGGAAAACCGATCGCGACGACGACCTGACTGGCGCCGTCGATTGCCTGGCGAACGGAGGTGGCGTCCAGCACGTCGCAGGCCTGGAAGGCGGCGCCGCGTGGAAGATCCGCCGGCCGGGATCGCTGGGCGACCCGGACCGCGGTGCCTCGATTGATCAACGCTTCCGTTGTCGCGCGACCAACGGGGCCAAAGCCGACAACCACAATGGCGGAACTCATGACGATCTCCTCGTAAAACCCTGTGCGGAGATATATAGGGCAGTCCATTGCATAACAAAAATGCATTGTTTATATCCTTGGTATGCACCAAGTGAATTTGTCGAGTGTGGACCTCAACCTGTTGCCTGCGCTCGAGGCGCTGTTGCGACGGCGGAATGTGACCCATGCGGCGTCCGACGTCGGGTTGAGCCAACCGGCCATGAGCCGCGCGCTATCGCGGCTGCGCGCGGTGCTCGATGATCCCCTGCTGGTGCGCGGTCACAACGGACTGGTGCTGACGCCCAAGGCGCAAAGTCTGGTCCCGCGTCTGGCGACCGCGATCGGCGAGTTGAAGGAGCTGTTCAGGGACCAAAGCTTCGACCCCACCACGGAGCAGCGCACGATCCGCATTGCAGCGTCGGATACGCAGACGGTCCTGCTGGCTCCGCCGCTGATGGCGCGTCTGTCGCGGGAAGCGCCCGGCGTCGATCTTCGCTTTGAGCGTTATGGTCCGGATCTGGTCAGGCGCATGGAAAGCAATGCGCTCGATTTCGCCTTCGCCCTGTCGACCACGGATCTGCCGATGGGGGCCATGAGCATGCCGCTCGCCCATGACCGGCTGGCGCTGGTGATGCGGCGGGGTCATCCAAAGTCGGCACAGACCTGGTCGATCGACGACTACGGAAGTGTCGATCACGTCGGCATTGCGCTGCTGGATGACGGACGTTCCGAACTCGACGGACTTCTGGCCGCGGCCGGCGTGAGGCGCAGGGTTGCGCTGGTGACGCCGCACTTCACGGCCGCCCTGGCCGCCGTCGCTGCGACCGACATGGTCACGACGATCTCCGAGGCCTTTGCGCGCCGCTTCGCCGACGTCTTCGATCTCATCGTGAGACCGCCGCCGTTCGCCAACACCGACATGACGATGACGCTGGTGTGGTCGCATGTGCGCGCGAATGACCCGATCCTCGTCTGGTTCCGGCAGCTTCTGCGCGAGACGGCAGAGCAGGTCTATCAAGACAGCCATCACGGCGAGCAAAGCGAGCCATTCCGATCCGGAATCGGGATCTGACGGCCGTCGCGACGGTTCAGCCTGTGAGACTCGGCGCGGGCGCGACCGGCAGCTGCTCGAGGCCGCCGAAGCGGCGCTCGCGGCGGGAGTACGATGCCAGCGCGTCCGCCAGATCGTCTGTGTCGAATTCGGGCCACATCCGCTCGGTGAAATGCAGTTCGGCATAGGCGCCTTCCCAGAGCAGGAAATCCGACAGCCGCTTCTCGCCCGAGGTGCGGATGATGAGATCGACGTCGCGCAAGCCTTGCTCACCGGTGACGAGATCGGCGAAGTTTTCGCGCGTGAGCTCGGTCAGGCCACTCGCCCGCGCCACGGCCTTGAGGATCGCATCGCGCGCCGAATAGTCGATCGCCATGCGCAAGTGCAGGACGTCGCCGGTTGCGGTCGCCGCTTCCGCGCGTGCGATCGCGGCCGCAATGCCGTTCGGCAGCCGGTCGCGGCGTCCGATCACCGTGAGGCGCACGCCGTTGCGAACGAGGCTTTCGACTTCGTTGGCGAGATAGAAGCGCATCAGCGCCATCAGCGCCGTGACTTCCGCTTTGGGCCGGCGCCAGTTGTCGACCGAGAAGGCGTAGAGCGTCAGCGTCCCGATGCCCTGCTTCGGCGCGGCCTCGACGACGCGGCGGATCGCCTCGACCCCGGCTTCGTGGCCGCGCAGGCGCGACAAGCCACGCCGCGTCGCCCAGCGCCCATTGCCGTCCATGATGATGCCGACATGCAGCTTGTCCGCTGGCGCGGCGAATGGTCGGGAATGGTTCGTACTTTGCATTGCAAAGCTCCGGCACAAAAAAGGGAAGTCGGGTCAGGTCGACAGGATGCCGAGCCGTGACAGCGTCGCCGGCTCCTTGCCGGCGGCCTTCGCGGCATCGCGCACCAGCCGTTCGAGCACGGCGAGATAGTCGAGGAAGCGACGGCGGCCGGTCTTGGTCAGGCGGCAGGTGGTGTGGGGACGGTTGCCCTCATAGCCCTTGGTCACCTCGACGAGGCCGGCCTCCTGCAACACCTGCAGGTGACGGCTGAGATTGCCGTCGGTGAGGCCGCAGAGCTGCTTGAGATCGGCAAACGCCAGTCCCTTGGGATGCGCCATCAGGGAGGTCAGGAGTCCGAGCCGCGCCTTCTCGTGGATGACCCGGTCGAGGCCGTCATAGGAAAACGGCGCGCTGTCAGTCTTCGGCATCGTCAGCTCCGGAAGCAAAGTGGAGGATTGCGGCCATCAGCGACTGGCCGATGGTGAAAGGCAACCCCATGGTCCACGGCGACAGCGTGTGGCTCTGGCTCGCCAACATCAGAACCGTGAAGCCGGCCAGGAAATAGAATGCGCCGCCGAGCGCAACCGTGCGCGGCAGCGAGCGGATTGATGCGAACACACCGAGCGACACCAGAACCTGCCACAGGCCGGGCAGCATCCACAGCGATTCAGTCGCAAACTTCCACAGCATCGCCGCAAGCAGGACGCCGGCGACGGCTGAGGGAAGAAACTGCTCGACCGCCTGATAGATCATGGCATCGGCGAGGCCCGAATGATGGCGGCGCGATCGCGCCAGCATCTCGACCCAGATCATCAGGGACGACAACGCCGCGGCCACAGCCCAACCGAAAAAGAAGGTGAGCGGATATCTTGTGGGATCGTCGAGCCAGACGAACTGCAGTACCGCGGTCGCCAGCGCCACGCCACCGGTCGCGGCCATCGCCGCCGGCCCGTAGCCACGGAACGCAGTCCCCGCGGCTAGCTGACTGCGAATGGCGATGATGTCGGCGAGCGCCTTGTCGAGATCGCGCATTCCCTGCCCCTGCCAGGCCATTTAACTTTGTATAGCAAAGTATATCGGAATACAAAGTAAGTGCAAGCCCCTTGCAGGGCCGGGCAATCCCGGGTGCGCAGGCCGAGAGCGCGAAGCGCTAAGGACGACCGTTCAGGCGTGGCAACACGCCCCCGGGCCAGCTTCAGCCTTGTACTGGTCGCGCAACCGGACCCAGTCCATCGGATAGGGCAAGCCGTCCTCGTGGCGGCCGAGCGGGGTCAGGTCGAGGTACTGATAGGCGGCGTTCATCGGATCGAGTCCGCGGGCGAAGCAGGAATAGGTGTGGAAGATATCGCCGGAGCCGTCACGGAAGAACACGCTGATTCCGGGCGCGTCCGAAAACGAAAAGCTCGTGGCACCGAAATTGTAGCCGGTCGCACCGGATTTGATCTGCTCCGGCGTGAATGAGACGGCGTAGTCGTAGTTAAACTCGCCGGCGCCGGACGACACCCAGTCGAAGGTCCATCCCATCCGCTTCCTGAAAGCGACGAGCTTGTCGACCGGCGCGCGGGAAACCGCGACCAGCGTGGTGTCGCGCGCGGCCAGATGCGGGATCATCCGCTCGAAGCCGTCGGCCCAGAACGAGCAGCTCTTGCAGCCCTCGTCCCACTCCGGCGCAAACATGAAATGCTGCACGACCAGTTGGGGGCGCCCCCTGAACAGGGCGGCGAACCCTGTCCTGCCATCGACGCCGTCGAAGGCATAGGCCTTGTCGACCCGGACCCATGGCAGCGACCGGCGCGCCTCACTCAAACAGTCGCGCGCCTGAGTCAACTCTTTCTCGCGAGCCATCAGCGCCAGTCGCGCCTCGGTCCATTCTTCACGCGAGACGATCCTGTGCGGCTGCATGGAAAACTCCTCTGGTTGCGGTTCAGGCAAACATACGCTGCAGTTTGTCGAGCGTTCCCATCCATCCGTGCTCATGTGCATCGCGCGCGACGGTGTCGAACAATTGCTCATGATGCAGCGTGAGCAGCGTGCCGGCGCCATCGGGTTTCAGCAGGACCGTGACCTGCGACTCACGCCCAGGCGTCGAGTGCCAGGCCCAGCTGAAGACGAGACGGCTATGCGGAACCATTTCGCGATAGGTGCCGCCGACCTCGTGATGCTCGCCGCGATCGTCGTCGAAACTGATGCGGTAGTGCCCGTCGATTCGTGCGTCGACGTCCGCGCGCACCGTCTCCTGCTTCACCATCGCCGGCCCGAACCAGCGGATCAGGTTTTCCGGTTCGGTCCACGCCGCGTAGATTTTTTCGGGTGACGCGTTGATACGCCGCTTGAGCGTGAGACTTGGTCGGGTGGCGAGGACAGATTCGGCGACTGATTGGCTGGCCATGGGTCTTCCTCCACAAAAGCGGCGAGGCGATCGAGACTTTCGGACCAGAAGCGTCGATAGTGACCGAGCCAATCCATGGCCTGCCGCATCGGCGCCGCCGTCAGCCTGCACGCCACCACGCGCCCGGTCTTCTCCCGCGCCACGAGACCGGCATCCGAGAGCACGTCGAGATGCTTCATGATCGCCGGCAACGACATGGCGAACGGCTGCGCCAATTCGCTGACTGACAGGCTGTCGCGGCCGGACAGTCGCGCCAGCAGTGCGCGGCGGGTGGGGTCGGCGAGCGCGGCGAATGTCTGGTCGAGGGCCTGATCGATATACTTAACCATTTGGTTTTGTATAAGGCCAAGCAAGACAATGTCAAGACGCTTCGGCCGCGGGAATAGGCCCGAGCCGACCGACTGCAAAACCGGAGCGTGAGGAAGATCAACGCCAAGCTGGGCCGCTTCCTCATGAAGGAGCGGCCCGGAGGCCCGCCTTATCGATAGTACTGACCCGGATAGGGGGCATACCCCTGAGGCGCACGCCTGAACGCAACGCGGGGATTGATGTTGCAGGCGAGATTGCGCCCGGACGCCGACGCCCTGCACTGCTCGATGGTTTCGTAAGAGCAGTCGCCGGGAAATCCGACGCTACGGCCCTGAACACACCAGGGATAGTCATAAGCCATCGCCGGGCTGGAACCAGCGAGGCCCACGATGCCGATCCCAGACAATGCCAGAATGGCCGTTACCAGATTGCGCATGCGATCCTCTCCTTGATCAGAACAAGCTACCCTGACTCTGCGAGCGGCTGGGCCATGGCCGTAGTTCGTGATCCAGCGTCGGATTCCGGTTCACGAACTTCGAAAACATTCCTGGGATTCGAACATCGTTTGCGAATGGACGCTCAAAACCGTGATGGACCAAATGCACAGCCTGCGGTTCAAGAACCGCAAATCTGCGGCGCAAGTGTGATGCGGCGGTTCATTCGACCTTGAGGCCGGCGAACTCCACCACTTTCCGCCATTTCTCGGTCTCGGCCTTGATCAACTCGCCGAACCCGTCCGGCGACTGGATCAGCGGCTCGCCGCCGAGTTCGACCAGCCGCTTCTTCATGTCCGGCTCGGCCAAAATGGCATTGATCTCCCGGTTCAGCTTCTCGATGATCTCCTTCGGCGTATTTTTTGGCACGCCGACACCAAACAACGCGCTCGCCTCATAGCCCGGCACCGTCTCGGCGACCGTCTGCACGTCCGGCAACTGCGCCGACCGCTCCACCGTCGTCACGCCGAGCGCGCGCAGCGCGCCGGAGCGGATGTGCTGGATGATGGAGGGCATGTTGTCGAAGATCACCTGGACCTGTCCGCCCAGCAAGTCAGTCGTCGCCGGCGCAGCGCCACGATAGGGCACGTGCTGCATCTTGACGCCGGTCATCGCCATGAACATTTCGCCGGACAGGTGCACCGAGGTGCCATTGCCGGAGGACGCCATATTCACCTTGCCCGGATTTGCCTTCACATAGGCGATGAACTCCGCGACGGTCTTGGCCGGCACGTCCTTGTTGACCGTCATCACGTTCGGCACGCGATTGAACGAGGCAACGGGTGCGATGTCGCGAACGAAGTTGAACTTCAGATTGGCATAGAGCGAGGTGTTGATGTAGTTCGCGGGATTGACGAGCAGAATGGTGTAGCCGTCCGGCTCGGCGTTGACCACGGATTCCGTGGCGATATTGTTGCCGGCCCCCGGCTTGTTCTCGATCACGAACTGCTGGCCGAGTTTTTCCGACAGGCGCTGACCGATCAGGCGCGCCAGAATATCGGTCGCGCCGCCCGGCGGATAGCCGACCACCCAACGCACCGGACGCGCCGGATAGTCAAGCGCCGAGGCGCTCCCGATCGAGGCCAGGACGGACAAGCCGGACAGGCCGATGGCGATGAGGCTGATAGCGGCGCGCCGCGAGGTCATTTCGTTCTCCCGAAATTGTTGTCATTGAAAGCAGGACGGTTGGCGTTGTAACAAACTGCGCTCGCACGGGCCAGTCAGCCCACGCACATGATACTGCGGCAAAAAGGGATGGGACATGTCGGTCAAGGTCCATGCGCTCGATCATCTCGTCATGAACGTGGCGGACGTTGCGCGCACCACGGAATGGTATCGACGGATTCTCGGCATGGAGGTGGTCGTTTTCGATCCCGGACAGGGCAAGGCACCACGAACCTCGCTCGTGTTCGGCAACCAGAAGATCAATGTCCGACCGAAGGATGCCGACAAGGTCGAGTGGTTCACCGCCGACCATGAATCCGCCGGCAGCGACGACCTCTGCTTTCTCACCGCGAGCACGCCGGACGAGGTGGTCGCGCATCTCAGGACGAACGGGGTGACAATCGAGGAAGGGCCGGTCGCCAGGCAAGGTGCGCGCGGCACATTGCGTTCGGTCTATTGCCGCGACCCCGACGGCAGCCTGATCGAGATTTCGTCATATCAGGAAGCCGCAACCTGAGGCCGCCGCGTTATCGGCGGCCAACTCGCCGGTTCTGTTGCAGGCGGCGCATTCCGGTGGCAGAACTACCCTTCAAAGAACACGCAAGATGCAGCCGCGAAAAAAGGCTGCACGGGAGGAAGCATGGCGGATTCGCAGGCCGCGCTCGGCATCGTCGGGCCATTTGCCGGGATGGACGTGCCCTGGCTGCTCCGGATGCGCGCGGAGACGCGGCGTGACCATCCCTTTCTGATCTGGGCACCGTTCGACGCACCGGCGCGAGCATGGACCTACGGTGAGTTCCACGCACATGTCGGCGCGCTGGTCGCGGGCCTTGCCGGACGCGGCATCAAGCCGGGCGAATTCGTCCTGATCCACCTCGACAATTGCATCGAGGCGATGCTCGCCTGGTTCGCCTGCGTCGAACTCGGCGCCATCGCAGTGACCACCAACACCCGCTCGGCACCGGCCGAGATGGCCTATTTTGCCGATCATTGCGGCGCGATCGCAGCGATCACGCAACCGGCCTATGCCGAAATGATCGCGGCGAATTGCAGGAACCTGCGCTGGCTCGCCGTAACGGCGCACGACGCGGGTAGCCCACCCGCGCAAGGTTCGCCCGCCCACGCAGACAGTTTCGAAGCCTTGTTCGGCGATCCCGCCGACCGGCCACGCCGTTTGACCGATCCCGCCGCCCCCTGCAGCGTTCAGTACACCTCGGGCACCACGTCACGGCCTAAGGCGGTGTTGTGGACGCATGCCAACGCGCTGTGGGGCGCCAAGGTCAATGCCGCGCATCAGGACCTGCATCAGCACGACGTGCACCAGACTTATCTGCCGCTGTTCCACACCAACGCACTGGCCTATTCGATGCTCGCGAGCCTCTGGGTCGGAGCGACCTGCGTGATCCAGCCGCGCTTTTCGGCGAGCCGGTTCTGGAGCGCGGCGCTCGAACATAGCTGCACCTGGACCTCCACCATTCCGTTCTGCATGAAGGCGCTGCTGGAGCACGAGATCCCGAAGCAGCACAAATTCCGGCTGTGGGGAACCGCGGTGTGCGAGCCGCCCGCGTTTGCCGGCTTCGGCATCAAGATCATCGGCTGGTGGGGCATGACCGAGACCATCACCCACGGCATCATCGGCGAGGTCGACCAGCCCAACATGCCGATGTCGATCGGCCGCGCGGCCGCTGAATATCGGATCCGCGTCACCGATGACGATGGCAGGCCGACGCAAGAAGGCGACACCGGCAACCTCGCCATCTTGGGCGTGCCCGGCCTGTCGCTGTTCAAGGAATATCTCCACAACGAGCAGGCCACACGCGACAGTTTCGACGAGCACGGCTATTTCGTCACCGGCGATCGCGTCACGCTGCTCGAGAACGGCTTCTTCAAGTTCGGCGATCGCGCCAAGGACATGCTGAAGGTCGGCGGCGAAAATGTCGCGGCATCCGAGATCGAGCAGGTGGTCGCGCAGGTCGCGGGCGTCCGCGAGGCCGCGGTGGTCGCGAAGAAGCATCCGATGCTGGACGAGGTGCCGGTGGTCTTCATCATCCCGCTGGCCGGTGTCGCGGGCGCGCCAAGGAACCTGCAGGACAACGTGATGGCGGCCTGCCGCAATGGTCTTGCGGACTTCAAGGTACCGCGCGAGATCCGTCTCGTCGACGAATTGCCGCGCTCGACCCTGGAGAAGGTGGCGAAAGCGGAATTGAGGAAGCTGGTAGGGTAACGCCGCGATACCGCGGCGTCGCTTGACGCCTGTTCCGTCATTGCGAGCGCAGCGAAGCAATCCAGATTGTTGGCTCGAGAAGACTTGTTTGGATTGCATCGTCGCCGACACTCCTCGCGATCACGGTTGGAGCACGATAGGGGAATGACATGAGAAATCTTCGCAACCGGTGTGCCATATTCGCGGCGTTCTACGTGCTATCGGCCGGCATCGCCGCCGCCGAAACCGCGGACGCGGTCCTGTTCAACGGCAAGATCCTCACGGTGGACACCGACTTTTCGGTGCGGGAGGCACTGGCGATCGGGCACGGCCGTGTCCTGGCATCAGGCACCACGGCGGCGATGAAGCAATTGGCCGGCGACACCACGCAGTTGATCGACCTCGGCGGCCGCACCGTCATCCCCGGGCTGACCGACGGGCACATTCATGGCGTCCGCGCCGCATTGACGTTCGGCACCGAGGTGAACTGGATCGGCGTGCCGACGCTGAAGGAGGCGCTCGACAAGATCCGGCAGGCCGCGACGACCCGGAAGCCCGGTGCCTGGATCGTGGTGGCCGGCGGCTGGACCGAGGAACAATTCGCCGAGAAGCGCCGGCCGACACCGAAGGAGATCGCGGACGCAGCCCCCGACAATCCCGTCTATATCCAGCATCTCTACGACTGGGTCCTGCTGTCGCCAAAGGCCATGGAAGCCCTGTCGATTCGGAGCGACGCGGACGTCACCCCCGGCGGCAAGCTGGAGCTGGATGACGGCGGCAAACCGACCGGCATCGTGGTCGCGGCCGGCGCTGCGCTTGGCAAGATATTCGACCGCCTGCCAAAGCCAACACTGGCCGAACAGGTCGACGGGTCGAAGGCATTCTTCCACGAAATGAACAGCCTCGGCATCACCGGCATCGTCGACGGCGGCGGCGTCAGCATGTATCCGGCCAACTACCAGGCGCTGTTCAAGGTCTGGCACGACCGCGAGCTCACGGTGCGGGTCGCCTATCATCTCTGCGCGCCGAAGCCCGGCAGCGAGCTCGCCGACCTGCAGAACCTGACGCAGCTGCTGCCGCAGGGCTTTGGCGACGACATGCTGCATTTCAACGGCCCCGGCGAGATCCTGATCTGGGCCGACTGGACCGACGGCGACATCACACCGGACGGCAAGGCCAAGCTCGCCGAGCTTCTGCGCTGGGCCGCCTCGAAAGGCTACACCATCCAGTTGCACTGGAATCCCGATCGCACCGTGCACGACCTGCTCGACGTGGTCGAGGACATCAACCGCGACTACCCCATCGCCAGATTGCGCTGGACCGTGCTGCACCTCTACACCGCGTCCGACGACAATCTGAGGCGGATGAAGTCGCTCGGTCTGATCTGGGGCGTCCAGGACGGCCTCTATTTCGGCGGCGAACGCCTGCAGGCGGAGGTCGGCGCCGACAAGGCCCGTGACATGCCGCGAATCGCGAGCGCCCTGAAGCTTGGGCTCACCGTCGCCGCCGGCACCGACGCGCATCGGGTGTCGTCCTACAACCCCTTCGTCTCGCTGCAATGGTATCTCGACGGCACCACCATCGGCGGCGTGCAGACGCGCGGCGACGCGGAAGCCCCGAGCCGCCGCCAGGCGCTGGAAATGTACACCCGCTATTCGGCGTTCATGGCCAATGACGACGACAAGCGCGGCACCCTGGAGCCTGGCAAACTGGCCGATCTCGCCGTGCTCTCATCCGATTACATGAGCGCCCCGGTGAAGGAGATCGGCGGGATCCGGTCGCTCCTCACCATGATCGGCGGCAAGGTGGTGCACGCCGCGGCGCCGTTCGGGAATCTGATGCCGACCGCGCGTCAGTAGCCGCGCGCGCCACGGCGCGCCTTGTCTCGACGGCTGCCGATCCACGCGTCGCCGCCGTTCTTGAAAGCACCGCAACGCGGTGCTTTTCTCGCGCGTCCCCCGAAACTGAGACTGGACCTTGACCCCGGAGAAAACGCAATGAGCGACTGGCTGCACCCTGCCCTGACCGCCGCCGGGCGCTGGCTCGCATATCAGCAGCGCACATCCCGGCTGCCCGGGCTTCAGTTCGCCGTCGCCCATCGTGGGCAAAAGGTGGCCGACGCCGCCCTGGGCGTGAGATCCCGGTCGTCGGGCGAGGCTCTCACCACCGATACCCGCCTGCGCGTGGCCTCGCACTCCAAGACCTTCACGGCCGTCGGCATCATGCGTCTCGTCGAGACCGGACGGCTGCGTCTCGACGACAAGGTCGGCCATTACGTGGCCGGGCTCCACGCCGACAGTGCCGAGACGACGATCGCGCAGTTGCTCACGCACACGGCGGGCCTCACGCGCGACGGCGCCGACGCCGGCCAGTGGCAGATGCGCCGGCCGTTTCTCGATGCGTCCGAGCTACGCCAGGCGCTGGCGGAAAGCCCGGTCATCGGCGCCAATACCAGGTTCAAATATTCCAATCACGGCTTCGGCCTGCTCGGGCTCATCATCGAGCGGATCGCGGGCGAGCCTTACGCCGGCTGGATCGCCCGCGAGGTCGTCGCGCGCGCTGCGCTGACGCAGACCTTGCCGGACGGTCCGCTGCCCCCGCACGTGCCATTCGCCAGCGGCCATGGCGTGGCGGCGCTGCTTGGCGAGCATTTCGACATCGACAACGGCGGATCGACCGGCGCACTCGCGTCCGCGACCGGCTTCGTCAGCACGGCCTCCGATCTCGTGCAGTTCTACAGCCTGCTGGTATCAGACGCCCCGGATACGCTTCTCGGCCCGAGCAGTCGCCGCGAGATGACCCGGCGGCACTGGCGTGTGCCCGACATGACCGCCGAGCGCCACTACGGTCTCGGCCTGATGCATGGCGGAGATGGCGAATGGGCATGGTTCGGTCACGGCGGCGCGTTTCCAGGCTGCCTGTCGCACACCTCTGTCGTGGCGGCACAGGGGCTTGCCATCAGCATCATCGTCAACGCGGTCGACCTGGCGCCGATATCGCTGGTGGACGGCGTGATCTCGATTCTGCGCGCCTGTGCGCTCAACGGCGCAGCCACGCCTGCGACGTCGAAATGGAGCGGACGCTTCTGGTCGATCTGGGGAGCGGTGGATCTGCTGCCGGTCGGCGACCGCGTCCTGGTGACGCAGCCGGCGCAGCTCTCGCCGCTGCTGGACGCCGTCGAACTCATCGATGTCGGGGAGACGACCGCGCGCATCGGCAAGGCGCACGGATTTTCGAGCCATGGTGAGGGCGCGCGACTCGAGCTGGACGCCGAGGGGCGGCCCGGTGCGCTGTGGCTCGGCGGATCGCGATTGCTGCCGGAAGCCGCCATGGCCGCCGAGGTGCAGCAGCGGTTTCGCAGCTCCGGCAACGCGGCGTAGAGCATGATGAAATCAGACTGATCTGGCGCAGCACGGGAGGTGCGCTTCCTCTCCCCGTTCTTCACGGGGTCGGGACGAGCGTAGCTCGCCCTGAGAGGGTTGGGGTGAGCGACTATCTGGATTGTCAAGTTGCATTGGCATATTGGGTTCGCGCGTCGCGAGCTTTTGCGTTGAGCCTGACGAGGAGTTTGCGGGCCAGGGCAATGCGAACGACCATTTTCTCTTTGCCGGCCTTGAGCAACCTGTCTCGGAACTCTCCGAGGCTTTTGTCGTATCGCGCGGCGATGGCTGCGACGAGGAAGAGGATGGAGCGGACGCCGGCCCGGCCACCGCGGGTCGGGCGCTTACCCTTTCGCTTGCCACTGTCATTGGCAATCGGGGCGAGACCGGCAAGCTTGGCGATGGCTTTGTTGGACAGGGTGCCGATCTCCGGCAGCTCGGCGTGGAGGCGTGCAACGGTCCGGCCGGCAACGCCCTTCATCTCCCGCCAGGTCTCGGCGAGCTTTGCCCACAGCGGATCGTCGTCGATCATGGAGGCGATCTCGCCCTCGAGCGAGCGGGACTGGCGCTTGAGCAGGGCGATCACCTCGTCGAGGCTGGCCAGCATCTCGGAGTTGTCGAGCAGGCCTGCGCGACGCTGCTTCTGCACGGTGAGATCGCCGGTGACCTGCCGGAGCCTTGCCACGAGGGCCTTCAGGCGTTGCTGGGCCTGGCTTGGCAAGGGGGTCGGAGCCAGGTTCTTGGCATCGGCGAAGCGGGCAATGATGGAGGAGTCGATCCGGTCGGTCTTCTCCAGAATGCCCATCGCCTCGGCGTATCGACGGACGTTGCGGGGGTTGGTCAGCGCGCAGCTGATCCCTTGCTCCCACAGCTCGATGAATGCCCGTCGCTCGTACCCGCCACTGGCTTCCATCACCACCAGCGTGACGGCGTGCTCACGGCAGAACGCGGCCAGCTCCGCAATACCCGCCGTATCGTTATTGAAGCTCGCAAGCCGATGCCCGGGCTCGATGCAGGCATCGAGCTTGGCTTTCGAAACGTCCACTCCACAAATCGTCTTCTTCACGGTAACCTGCCTTGTCCATGCGATCGGAACTCAAGCGACTGTTCGGTCGTGCGTGACATGGCGAAGATCCCAAAGCTCACCCACGGTTGTAGCCAGAGGGGGAACGGGCGACATCGCCACGCGTCTTGGCCGGTGGCCACCGGCCAAGACGCTAAGTCGCTTCCATCGCACAAATCCTGGCCGTGCAGATACAAGGGGCTGCTTCCACAAGCACCGACTGCGCAGTGAGTCCCCCTCACCCGAAATTCGCTCGCGCGAATTTCGACCTCTCCCCGCAAGCGGGGGGCGAGGTCGACCGAGCCAAGCCGACAGACCGATTCAACAAAAGCCATCCCGCTCCAAGCCAGCCCGCGCTGCCGGACCCGGCGGCGTCAGTTCAATTCGAAACGGATCGGCAGCTTCTTCGGCCCGTTGACGAAATAGGCCTGTGTCATCTTGACCTCGCCATCGAGCGCGATCGATTTCAGCCGCGGCAGCAATTCCTCGAACAGGATTCGCATTTCGAGTTTGGCGAGATGCTGGCCGAGACAAAGATGCGCACCATAGCCGAATGCAATGTGCCGGTTCGGCTTGCGATCGCAGCGGAAGGCGAAGGGATCCTCGAACACCTCCTCGTCGCGATTGCCCGAGGCGTAGCACAGCATCAGCCAGTCGCCCTTGGCGATTTTGCGGCCGCCGAGTTCGGTGTCGGCGGTGGCGCTGCGCATGAAGTGCTTGACCGGCGTCATCCATCGGATGGCCTCGTCGACCAGGCCCGGAATCAGCGTGGGATTGGCCTTGACCATCGCGAATTGTTCGGGGTCTTCGGCGAGTGCCCAGATCGCGCCCGCGGTCGACGATGAGGTGGTGTCGTGACCGGCGGTCGCGACGATCATGTAGTAGCTCGTGATGTCGAGCTCCGGCATGTAGGCGCCATTGATCTTCGCATTGGCAATCACGGTCGCGAGATCCTCGCGCGGGTTGCGGCGCCGGTCCTCGGTGATCCCGGCGAAATAGGCGCCGAAGTCGTTGACGACCGCCTCGATCATCGCTGCAAATTGCTCCCCGCTCAGCGCATCCCTGATCCGCGCCGTGTCCGGATCCTGCGGGCCGAACAGTTCCTGCGTCAGCTTGAGCATGCGCGGCTCGTCCTGTTCGGGCACGCCGAGAATCTCCATGATGACGTGCAGCGGATAGCCGAGCGCGACGTCGGCGACGAAATCGCAGGTCCCGCCCCGCGCCGCCATCCGATCGACGGTGGCACGCGCGATCTCGCGAATGCGCGGCTCGAACTTCCCGAGATTGGCCGGCATGAACCACCCCTGCGTCAGCGCGCGGTATTTCGGATGATCGGGCGCGTCCATCTGCACCAGCGACCGCACGAGGTTCGCCCCGCCGGTGATCTTGCGGACGCGTTCCGCGAACGCCGTCGAAGCGAGCGTCGTCGGGCGGTCGGCATTGTGGAACAGCTCGTTCTGGCGGCTGACCGCCTGGACATGGGCGTGCTTGGTGACGACCCAGAACGGATCGAATTTCTCGGGCCGCGCGATCCCGAGCGGATTGTTGCCGCGCAGCCAGTGATAAACATCATGGATCCGGTGATCGGCATAAGCGGCCGGATCGACCAGGGTGGCCGCGATCTCAGGGGGAAGGTCGGGACTTCCGGTCGCGACTGTCGTCATATCCATCGGCTTCCCTCGCAAACCTTTCGCACGGCGGTGCGCACGCATTTTGCAGAAGGATAGCCGGATGAAAAGGCCGGAGCTTGCGTCGAGCGGCTGAAGCGGGAATTGCGCCGATCACGAAAACATCCGGCGAATCGCCTGGCAGGCGCGGACGACGACGATGGCCGTCAGTGGGATCCCATCGCTACCGGGCGGAAGGCCTGCAGAAGCTGCTGGTCGAGCTTGCCGCCCATAGATTCCATGATCCCGAAGGCGCGGTCGCGACTGAACGCAAGACGGTAGGCCCGCTTCTCCACCAACGCGCTGAAGACATCGACGATCGTGGTCAGACGCACGATGTCGCTGATCTGCTCGCCGTGCAATCCGTCCGGATAGCCGGAGCCATCGAGAAATTCGTGGTGATGCAGCACGACATCGAGCATCTCCAGGGGGAAGCCGCCCTGCGCCTCCAGCGCGTCATGGCCGAGGCGGGGGTGCAGGCGGAGCTTGCCGATCTCCTCAACCGTCAGCTTGCCCTTCTTGTCGAGAAGTTCGCTCGGCATGAACGCCTTGCCGACATCCTGCAGCAAAGCGGCGCGCGTGAGGCGCCGCTGATCGTCCTCGCGCATGCCGAGATTGAGCGCGAACGCCACCGCAAAGCCCGTGACGTGGAGGCAGTGACGGTAGGTGTCGGTATGGTGGCAACCGATGGCGGTGAGCCATTCGCGAAGCGACGAGTGCTTGATGGCCCTGAGAATCTTCTTTTCGGCCTCGACGATATCGTCCATCGTCAGCGGCTCGCCGGCGGGCAGCCGCTCGAAGATCTTCACCATGACCTCATGCGCCGCGGCGACGCCCTCATTGAGCATCTTGCCGCGATCGGTGGCGTCATAGATATCGCTGTCCGGGAACGCGGCGCGGATCCGTTGCAGCACGTCCTCGGGGTCGAACGGCCGCGAGATCGTGTCGGTGGCGCCAAGCGCCCAGGCTTGCATCGAGGCATGATGCATCGCTTCGGCAAGCACGAACAGCCGCGGCACGCCGCTATAGGCGCCGGCGCGCAGCTTGTTGCGGACCCGTTGCACGCTCTGCGGCGAACGCAGGTTGATATCGACCACCACACCGGAAAACCGATTGCCCGGGTTTTCGGGAATTTCCGAAGTCGGGATGGTATCGACGTCGCCGACGGATCGCAGAATGCTGGCGAGCTCGCTACTCTGGTCACTGCGGTCCGAAGCCAGCAAGAGATGGCGTTTGGACGAGGATTGTTTCGCTGTGGCTGTCATGTCTCTGCTCGCTGACGACGGTAGGCAACAACCAAGACTAGCCGAAAACATGTTCCGCACGCCTTAACGGGCATGCTCAACATCAGGGCCTCATCGATCGTAAAAGTTTAGCCAAAGCCGCTGGACCGGCCTCCCCGGCGCGGATTTTCCGACCCTATGAGACCGGTCGACGGCGCGAAACTGCGATCTCTTAACCGACTGCAGACCATTTGAATCAAAAAACCGCCGGAGGATACCTCCGGCGGCTGGTTGTCGTTGTGATGATGGCGCGATGTCAGGCTTTCATGTCAGGCTTTCATGTCACGCTTTCATGTCACGCTTTCATGGCCGCCTTGACCGCTTCCGCGGTGATCGGCAGCGAACGCACGCGTGCGCCGCAGGCGTTGAAGATCGCGTTCCCCAATGCCGGCGCGATCACCGTCACCGCCGGTTCGCCGACACCGGTGGCTTTTTCGCCATTGGCGATCACGTTGACGGCAACCTCCGGCATCTGGCTCATGCGCAGCGGCGTGTAGCTATCGAAGTTGGTCTGCTCGATGCCCCCGTCCTTCAACGTCGCCTTCTCGTACATGGCAAGCGATAGTCCCCACAACGCCGCACCCTCGACCTGGGCGCGGATATTGTCGGGATGCACCTGGGTACCCACATCGGTCGCGACGGTGAGTTTCTTCACCTTGACCTCACCGGAAGGCGACACCGCGACGTGAGCAACGCAGGCCGTCCAGCTCGCGGTCGCCCGCTCCTGCGAGGAGACGCAGGCCACGCCCATGCCCTCGCCCTTCGGCAGCTCCCTGGTGCCGTAGCCGGCCATGCCCATCGCCGCGAGCAGCGTATTGCGCAGCCGCTGCGCGCCGCCGGCATTGGCGCCTTTGCCGTCGAGCATGTCGATGCGGTACTGCGCCGGGTCCTTGCCCGCCGCATGCGCGAGTTCGTCGATCATGCTTTCGACCGCCCAGAAGGTCCAGCCCGGCGCCACCGACCGCAACTGTCCCGACGGAGTGGCGTTGTGCGCCATCTCGTTGAGCACGGCGCGGACGTTGTGGTTAGGCACGGTGTAGAAGAAGTCCGCGCCGTTCACGGTGAACGCGTCGAGAGGGCCCTTCTTGTCGACCGAGGGCGACAGGAAGTCGGGGATGCCCCAGCGCTTGGTGGGCCAGGCGCTGACCACGTCGTGATTGAGCGCGATCAGCTTGCCGTCACCATCGAGACCCGCCTTGACCTTCTGGTAGGTCAGTGGACGCGAGTAATCCATGGTCATGTCGTTCTCGCGCGAATAGATGACCTTGACCGGCTTGCCGACTGCTTTCGCCGCCTGCACGGCCGGGATCATCATGTCGGCATCGAGCCTGCGGCCAAAGCCGCCGCCCAGCCACATCTGGTGCATCACGACAAACTTGGGATCGACGCCGGCAGCACCCGCCGCGATCGCGCCGGAACGCGTCGCAAACTGGTTGCCGGAGTAGATGTGCCAGATGTCGCCCTTCAGTTCCGCCGTCGCGTTCATCGGCTCCAGCGGGGCATGAATGTTGATGCTGGTGGTGTATTCCGCCTCGATCACCTTTGCCGCGGTACCGAAGGCCGCCGCGGTGTCGCCGTCCTTGACGAAGAACTGTCCGGAATCGTCGAGCGCCTGCAGCCGCTTGGCTTCGTCGAGCAATGACTGGCTCGACAATTTGGCATTCGGCCCGCCGTCATAGCTGACCTTCAGCGCCGCCGCTGCCTTGCGGGCATTGGCATAGGTGCTGGCCACCGCGACCACCCAGCCGCTGGTGCTGCCGGTCTTGTCATCGAGAATGACGGTCTTGATGAAACCCGGCACGTTCTTCGCCGCGCTATCGTCAACCGTCTTCACCGTGGCGCCAAAGCGCACCGGCGGCGTCACCACGGCCCCGTACACCATCCCGGGCAGCATCGTATCGATGCCGTACTTGGCGGTCCCGTTGGTCTTCGACGGAATGTCGAGTTGCGGAACGGAGACGCCGATCATCGTGTACTGGTCGGGAGTCTTCAGCTTGATCGCCTTGAGGTCGTCAGGGGTGAAGGTCTTGGTGGCCTTCCCGCTCTTCACGACCTCGGCAAACGTCATCGACTTCTTCGACTTGGGATGCGTGATCACGGAATCGCGGACGATCAGTTCGTCCTTGAAGTAGGGCGGCAGGCCCATCGCGGCGCCTGCGGCCTCCACCAGGGCGATGCGCCCGGCGGCGCCCGCGCGGCTCATCGCATCGAAGTTCATCATCGTGCTCCAGCTGCCGCCGGTGATCTGCGCGCCGAGCACGGGGTCGTTGAACTTCGGATCGTTGGAGGCAAGCTGCACCCGCATGTCCTTCCAGGACGCGCCGAGTTCCTCGCAGACGATCTGCGCCATGGTGGACGCAATGTGCTGGCCCATATCGGCCTTGCCGCAGGTGACCGTCACGATCCCGTCCGGCGCGATCGAATACCAGGTGCTGGGTTCGAAACTGGCACTGGTGGCAGCCAGCGCGTCATCCGCGCCCACAAGTCCTGGAACGGCGGAATAGCCGAGCACGAGGCCGGTGGCGGCGGTGCCGACGAGAAACGAGCGGCGGCTCAGATCAGCATCGGTCTTGAGGTTTTTCACGTGCGTATTCATGTGGCCCTCCGCTCGGTTCCGGCGTTGGAGGCGGTCCGCATTTCGGACGCCGCGCGCATGATCGCCTTCTGAATGCGCGAATAGGTCATGCACCGGCACAGATTGCCGTCCATATGGGCGACGACCTCATCCTTGGTCGGGTTGGCATTCTTCGACAGCAATGCCGCGGCCTGCATGATCTGGCCGGACTGGCAATAGCCGCATTGTGGCACCTGCTCGGCGATCCACGCCTTCTGCAGGGGATGGTCGCCCTTGGGGCTGAGCCCCTCGATCGTCGTGACCTTCTTGCCGACGGCATCACCGACCATGGTCTGGCACGACCGGACCGCCTCACCGTTGACATGGACGGTGCAGGCACCGCACAAGCCCGCGCCGCAGCCGAACTTGGTCCCGGTCATCTGCAGCTGCTCGCGGATGGCCCAGAGCAGCGGCGAATCGTTCGCCGCCTCGACGGACATATTCCGTCCGTTGATGTTGAGAGTAGGCATCGTCTCTTCCCCTGCCGGTGCATGACGCCGCTTACGGCGGCTGATCACTGTTGGATAGCTGGCACCCACCGGGTCAGTGCCGGCCTTGCAGGTGAGAATGATCGGGTTCCGTTGCCAAGGCAATCTAATTTGGAATCGATCGAAGCGGACAATTGCGCATCGCGCCTTGTGCGTTGCGGCAGTGACGTTGGCATCGCGGCACCCGTTCCGCAGCGACTGCGGGAGACGAACATCGCCGCATGGCCGACCATCGCATGGCCTGCTTCACTTTCGCGCCTGGATATGCGCTACACTATCGCGGCACAGCAGGTATCAGGAAGCCGCGATGGCAACGATCGATCGCGATGGCGTCAAGCTCTACTACGAGGTCCATGGCAATGGGCCGCCGCTGATCCTGACCCATGGCTATTCATCGACATCGCAGATGTGGCAAGGACAGGTTGAGGCGCTGTCAAAGCACTACCGGTTGATCCTGTGGGACATGCGCGGCCACGGTCGGTCCGACTATCCCGACGACGCCGGCGCCTACAGCGAAGCCAACACCATCGGCGACATCGCCGCGCTGCTGGACGAGGTCGGCGCGGAACGCGCTATTGTCGGCGGGCTTTCCCTCGGCGGTTACATGTCGCTCGCGTTCTACCGTACGTATCCCGAGCGGGTTCGCGCTCTCCTGATCATCGACACCGGTCCGGGGTTCAGGAAGGACGAGGCCCGCGAGGCCTGGAACAAGCGCGCCCACGACACCGCCGAGCGGTTCGAGCATGAGGGCCTGTCGGTCCTGCAGGCGTCCAGCCGCGAACGATCCGGTGTCACGCATCGCGATGCGAAAGGACTGGCCCACGCCGCCCGCGGCATGCTGACCCAGCGCGACGCCCGGGTGATCGAATCGCTGCCCGCGATCGCGGTGCCGTCGTTGATCGTCGTCGGGGCTGATGACACCCCGTTCCTGGCCGCCTCGGATTACATGGCCGGGAAAATTCCCGGCGCGAAAAAAAGCGTGATCCCCTCGGCCGGCCATGCGGTCAATATCGACCAGCCGGCCGGCTTCATCGCCGCCGTTCTGCCGTTCCTCGATGGCCTGCCCCGGAACGAGCCGACGGACCAACCGGCAACGACCCAAACAGGACCGGCGCCATCATGACGCGTCTCCTCACCTTCGTCGCGCTGTTCGTCGCGGTTACAATCGTCGTGGACGGCGGGGCGGACGCCCAGCCATTTCCGCCGGACCGAAGCCCGCCCTGGTCCTTTGTCGCGACCTTGTCGAACCTGACGCCGCTCGCCTTCGGCATGACCGTGGACGAGACGTCGCACGCCCTTGGTCAGCCCCTTCACCATGTCAGCGGCCGGCCGGGCAACGAGATCTATCTCGCCTTTCGCAATCTCGGCGGCAGCGGCCTCATCAGCCATCACGACCGGCTGTTTCTGCAATTCCGCGGCGGCAGGCTGGCGGGATGGAAGGAAGACTACGGCCAAAACTGGATGTGGCGGTGAGCCCCACCCTGCGCAGCGTGCCGCGCCGCAGTTCCATGATTGACGATCAACGCACAACCGAATGGATGACCCACGGGACAGGATATGGGACAGGATATCAGGCTGAAGGCTTCGGATCATTTTGAACTGGGCGGCTATCGCGCCGACCCATCAGGCACGCCGAAAGGCGCTGTTGTCGTGATCCAGGAAATATTCGGGGTCAATCACCATATCCGCGGCGTCTGCGACCGCCTCGCCGACGAAGGCTATGTTGCGATCGCGCCCGCGATCTTCGACCGCGTCGAACCCGATTTCACGTCCGGCTATTCCCCCGATGAAATCGCGGTGGCGCGCAAATTCGTCGCCAATCCCGACTGGCCCGCGATGCTGCGCGACACCCAGGCGGCGATCGACGCGGTCAAGTCGATCGGCCCGGTCGGCATCATCGGCTTTTGTCTCGGTGGCAGTCTCGCCTACGCGGCGGCCACCAGGCTATCCGGATTGTCGGCTGCGATCGGCTATTATGGCGGCGCCATCGCGCGCTTCGCCGACGACAAGCCGGAAGTCCCGACGCAACTGCATTTCGGCGAAAAGGATGCCGGCATCCCCTTGAGCGACGTCGAGACCATCAAGACGAAGCGGCCGGAGGTCGAGGTGTTGATCTATCCCGGCGCACAACACGGTTTCCATTGTGACGAACGCGCGAGCTACGACAAGACCAGCGCCGACATCGCCTGGCCGCGCAGCATGGCGTTTCTCGCCGCGCATTTGAAATGACGTGAAGCGTCATTCCGGGATGATGCGTCGACGCGCCCCGGAATGACGACGAACGTCGTACGTCGTCAGAACCAGCGCTCGCCTACCTGGACGGTATCCCCTGGGCCGATGGGGGTCCCAAGCGGCACCATGATGCGCATCGCCCCCGATCCATCGGTGTGCGTGAGCGTGACGCAGTCGCGCCGCGCGCGCGGCGAGAAGCCTCCGGCAATCGCCACCGCGCTCTCGACCGTCATGTTCGGCACATAGGGGTATTGTCCGGGCGCGGCGACCTCGCCGAGGATGAAGAACGGGCGGTAGGTCTCGACCTCGACCGCGACCGAGGGCTCGCGGATATAGCCGTTGCGGAGCTTGGCCGCGATCTCGCTGGCAAGTGCTGCCGGCGTCCTGCCGCGCGCCGGCACCCGGCCGATCAGCGGCATGGTGATCATGCCGCTGGCATCGATCGCATAGGTGTTGGTGAGGCCTTCCTGGCCGTAGATCACGACCCGAAGCTTGTCACCGGCGTCGAGATGGTAGGATGTGTCGTAAGCCGGGGCCGCGACGGCGACGATCTGCGGGCCTGCATAGACAGCAGACGATTCTCGAGGCGCGCGCAAGGACGCCGTCGCAAAGCTGGCGCGGAGCGCGCTGATGGCACCGCCACCGCTGGTGTCGGCCGCGACATGCGCCTGCGCCGGCATCGCGCCGTAAGCGATCGCATCAAGGTCGCTTCGCGGCTGCGCGACGGCGACCGGCGGGCCCGTGTGGACGCAGCCCGACAGCGCGAGCGCAACCGCGGCAGCGAAGAAAGATAATGGCGACGCGCGCAGGATACGCACTGGACTGATCCCTCAGAAGAGATGCTCCAGTCTTGCCGCATTTATGGTTAAGAAAGCGTTTTCGTCGCCGTGAAAAGCACCTCTCTCGCGCAGGCGCGAGAGAGGTGTGACGACAACGGGTCTCGCGTCCCGACGAATCCGATGTTCGTCCAAAAGCGTCGCGGTATGTTTCTGCGTCCGTCGGAGCAGAGACCCTCGCAGCCAGCGCGGTTCGTTCAGGGTCGTTGCCGCGATGGCTCACGACCTTCCGTCATCGGGTATCAGTCACGGGCATACCCGATCAGCGGCTTGCGGGGACGGAACAGCAGCATCAGCAGGAGGCCGACGACCCCGAGGACGGCGAAGACCGGCTGGTCCAGAACGACCTTGACGACCGAAGTCCAGAGCCAGGGAGCCTTGCTTTCGACCCACGTGTGGAACGCCTGTTGGCTGGACTGATGAACGTCATTCCAGAACTGGCCGAACCGGGTGAAGCGCAACGCCTGGTCGGCGACCCAGCGCGCCCCGTCATAGACCATGAAAATGAATCCGCCTGCCAGCAGCAGCAGCCCCACAAGTCGGAAAAAGCCGCGGATCATAAGTCACCTTCTCATTCTGTGTTGTGTCTTGCCGTCGACCTGACATCCCGGACCTCCGGTCGCGCGTTCGTCCCGGAACGCCCGATCGGAAATCGACCCGAGACCAACCATATAGTTGCAGGCGCGTCTTGTTCCCGAAGTTTTGGCTCGGGGAGTCCCCCGGATGCTCCAAAACTTCGAAACCAGGCCGGAACGGCAGCTAGCCAGTAGCCGGCCGGGCCGGGAAATTCAACCGTATCAGAACCTTAAGCCTGCCGGATGAGCGCCCCCGCCGCCCCTGACCACTCTGGAAGGCGTTGACGCTGCGACGGCACGCCTCTATAAGGGCGGCCATGGCGGTGGGCGCAATCCCGCCGCCGCTGTTCTTTGAGCGCCGCCGACCTCTCAAGCATTTGGGCTCCGGCCACGGCATTCTCAAAGGCATCCGAACAACACGAGCAGCGTCGATCACGCGGTTGAGCGGCCGGCGCGCTTACTCTCGATAAGCAGCGAACGGTCACCGCCGAAGGACATTTGAGATCATGGCCAACACAACTTCCGCCAAGAAGGCGACGCGCAAGATTGCTCGACGCACCATCATCAACAAGTCGCGCCGCACGCAGATGCGCGGCGCGGTGCGTCAGGTCGAAGACGCGCTCAAGCGCGGCGATCGCGACGCCGCGATGAAGGCAATGGTGAACGCAGAGCCCGAGCTCATGCGCGCCGCACAGTGCAACATCATTCACAAGAACAACGCGAGCCGAAAGGTGTCGCGGCTCACGCATCAGATTGCAAAACTCGCGAAGTGATCTGATCAATCCAGCTCGACCAAACAGAGTGATGAAGCCCGGCCTCGGCCGGGCTTTTGTTTGCGTGAACGTATTCGCGTCCGATCGACACGAGGCGCCCGTAGTTTTACTTGGTGCTATTTTGCCTCACCTGAAACTTCGCGAGAAAACCAAGTCTCGCCGGCATCGCGGCGCATTTTCCGCGGCTGCGCAGGCGGGAGTTACCCTCAAAAACAATCGCGAAAAACATCGAACAGATAATCACTTACCCCCATAGCGACTTCAAGCGCTTCGAAAACCCGCGCTCGCCGGAGGCCAAGTAAATATTTTATGAATATTTTTGCGACGGCAACGAAACTCGTCGCACGCGGGATTCCTCGCGGTGATTCAAAAACTTGCTTTCCAACTCTTGGCGGCACTGCGGCAACACTGGGGAAGAACAGTTGCAAGCCCGTAATCAAATGGATTGCGGGAAATCCCTCATAGTGTATTTCTTAAACCGCTCGCAGCGCCCACGATCTTGAGACCAGCGCGGCTTTAGAAACGGGGTGGACGCGCATATCGGCGGCGGTTAGCGCGTTGGCGAGCCTTCCAAGCGATTGTCGGTTTGGAATCCGTAGCAATACGGATAACGATGGATCTTTGTCAAAATTTCTCACGTGAAGGCGACGCCTCGCGTCGGCTTCCAGCCGGAGAGATACACATCGATCGACGGACATGAGCGAGAAGGCAGACCCGGCGGGCGGGCACGTTTCTACGGCTGAACGGAATGGCCACATGGCTATGATGCTTCGTTTGGACGCGGCGGAATTTGAAACACGAGCGATTGGACAGCTTGCCGCGAGCGATTGCGGTGAGACGGGGAGGTTGCATGCGCTACGATGACATCAACATCAGGATTTTTGATCAAACGCGACTTTCACACCTTTCAGACGACGCCGTTTTCGATAACGCCTATTTCGACACGAATCTCTTGATGCGTGCTCCGGCCATACCCTTGAGTATGCGCTGACCTCGCGGAGTATCCACTCCTTCCTACCGCTGATATCAACGTGGCGTCTGGTGCCGAACGGCGGAGCTATGCCCGGAGTTGGAAATTCGCTTGAGGTCCGGCCATGCGCGGAAACGCGCATGGCGACGTCACGAAACGCAACATCACTCGATTTAAGAAGTAATCACGACATGGCAAATTCGGAACAAGACCGCTGGTCACGCGTCAAAGGCAGGCTGCGATCGAGCGTCGGCGAGGATATCTATTCGAGCTGGTTCGCCCGCATGGACCTCGAGGACGTCCAGGACGAAAGCGTGCGTCTGTCGGTCCCCACGCGGTTTCTCAAGAGCTGGATCCAGGCGCATTACGCCGAGCGAGTGCTGTCATGCTGGCAGGCGGAGATGCCCGCGGTGCACCGGATCGACCTCACGGTGCGCTCGGCGATGCGCGGCACGACTCCGGCGAAGGAAGTGGCGCCGCCGATCGAAGCACGGCGCATCGAACGCCCCGATAATCGCGCTCCGATCGAATTGCGCGCGGTCGCGACGGCGCCGGTTTCCGCGAGCCACGACGCGCTCGGCGGCTCGCCGCTCGACCCGCGACTGACCTTCGCAAGCTTCGTCATCGGCCGCTCCAACACGCTGGCGCACGCCGCCGCGCGCCAGGTCGCGGAAGGACGGCGCGGCGATGCCGTGATGTTCAACCCGCTCTACATCCACGCCGGCGTCGGGCTCGGCAAGACTCATCTGTTGCAGGCGGTGACCTGGGCCGGCAATTCGGGCAACGAGCGCAAGGTGCTCTATCTCACCGCGGAAAAATTCATGTACGGCTTCGTCGCCGCGCTGAAGACGCAGACGGCACTCGCCTTCAAGGAGGCTCTGCGCGGCATCGACGTGCTGGTCATCGACGATCTGCAGTTCCTGCAGGGCAAATCCACGCAAGCCGAATTCTGCCACACGCTGAATGCGCTGATCGATGCCGGCCGTCAGGTGGTGATCGCCGCCGACCGGCCGCCGTCCGACCTCGAAAGCCTCGACGACCGCGTGCGCTCCAGGCTTGCCGGCGGGCTCGTGGTCGAGATGGGATCGCTCGGCGAGGAATTGCGCCTCGGCATTCTCAAGTCGCGTGTCGCGGCCGCGCGCGCCCACCATGCGAGCTTCGAGGTGCCGGACCCGGTGCTCGACTATCTTGCCCGCACCATCACCCATAACGGTCGCGACCTCGAGGGCGCCATCAATCGCCTGCTCGCACACTCCAAGCTCAACGCCCAGCCGGTGACGCTGGAAATGGCCGAGCGCGAGGTGCGCGACCTGATCCGCCCGCAGGAGCCGAAGCGGATCAAGATCGAGGACATCCAGCGCGTGGTGGCACGGCAGTACAATGTCAGTCGCGCCGACCTGCTGTCCTCGCGCCGCACCGCCAATGTGGTGCGTCCGCGCCAGGTGGCCATGTACCTGGCGAAGACCCTCACCTTGCGCTCCCTGCCGGAGATCGGACGCCGCTTCGGCGGACGCGACCACACCACGGTGCTGCACGCCGTGCGCAAGATCGAGGCCCTGGTCACCAGGGACACGGCGCTCTCCGAAGAGGTCGAGGCGCTGAAGCGCCAGCTCCAGGATTGAGCGGCTCCATGAATGCCCTTCGGGGCCGGAAAGGATCGCGGCCGCTCGGGTCCGACCGGCCTTTCCGCCCCTGAGCCCAATCGGGAAACCGTTGCCGAACCTGCGCCAAAACGTGGGAAATAACCTTTCTGTCCCTTGAACTTGGCTCCTATCCGCGCCACTTTACGATCCCCCGCGAGCCCGGACCAAAGCCGGCTTTGTCAGGCAAACGGGTACCATCAGCCGCGGCGCTTCAGGGCCGCCGGCATTCCCACGACACGTTCTGTTGGATCGGGCGGATATTGCAATGAAGGTCACCGTCGAACGCGCGCAACTCCTGAAGTCGCTGGGCCACGTCCACCGCGTGGTCGAGCGTCGCAACACCATTCCGATCCTCGGCAATGTGTTGGTTCGCGCCGAAAGTGCGCGCCTGTCGTTGAAGGCGACCGACCTCGATCTCGAGGTCACGGAGACGCTGGCCGCGGAAGGCGCGACGGCAGGCTCGACCACCGTTCCGGCGCATATGTTCTACGATATCGTGCGCAAGCTGCCCGACGGCTCGCAGATCGTCCTGGAGGCGGATGGCGACCGCTCGGTGCTGGCGATCCGCGCCGGCCGCTCGCGCTTCACCCTGCAGACCCTGCCGGAAACCGATTTTCCGGACCTTGCCGCCGGCGATATGACGCATTCCTTTACGCTTGCCGCCAGCGACATGAAGCGTCTGATCGATCGCACCCAGTTCGCGATCTCGACCGAAGAAACCCGCTACTATCTCAACGGCATCTATCTGCACTCGGCGGGACCCGCCAAGACCACCACGCTGCGGGCGGTGGCAACCGACGGGCACCGGCTGGCGCAGGTCGACCTGCCCCTGCCCAGCGGCGCCGCCGGCATGCCCGGCGTCATCGTGCCGCGCAAGACGGTCGGCGAGGTGCAGCGCCTGATCGAGGGCAATGAGGCGGAGATTTCGGTCGAACTGTCGCAAGGCAAGATCCGCTTCACCATCGGCGATGTGGTCCTGACCTCCAAGCTGATCGACGGAACCTTCCCCGACTACGGCCGCGTCATTCCGCAGAACAACGACAAGGAACTGGTCGTCGACAAGACCGATTTCGCCGCCGCCGTCGACCGTGTCTCGACGATTTCGAGCGAACGCGGACGCGCGGTCAAGCTCGCGCTGTCTCCCGGCAAGCTCGTGCTGTCGGTGACCAATCCGGATTCCGGCAGCGCGACCGAAGAGCTGGAAGTGGAATACGCCTCCGACCCGCTCGATATCGGCTTCAACTCGCGCTATCTGCTCGACATCGCAGCCCAGATCGAGGGCGAGGTCGCCGTGCTGCGGCTCGCCGATCCGGGCTCGCCGACCTTGATCCGGGATCGCGACCACCCCAATGCGCTTTACGTGCTGATGCCGATGCGGGTGTGATGACGACGACTGGCGCTCGACTACCCTCTCCCCTTGCGGGAGAGGGTGGCGCCGAAGGCGCCGGGTGAGGGGTTGATGCCGCAGACGCCGCACCATCGACCGACAGCCAAACGGATCCGCAATTTCGCTAAGGCGATGCGACGCGATCCAACCGAAGCAGAAGCGGCCATGTGGCGGCTGCTCCGCAACCGACGGCTTGCTCAATACAAGTTTCGCCGCCAAGTTCCCTTCCAAAACTTCATTCTCGACTTCGTTTGCTTCGAGAAGCGCATCGTCATCGAAATCGATGGTAGTCAGCACGCCTCTTCGCAGCTTGATGCAGGCAGAGACGCCGTACTCGTGGCCGAAGGGTTCAAGGTCGCGCGCTATTGGAACAACGACGTCCTGCAGCGGCCGGAGACTGTCTTGGAAGATATCTTTGCCAAGCTCGTGATGCCGTGAAAGAACCCCTCACCCGACGCCTCACTGCGTTCGGCGCCACCCTCTCCCACAAGGGGAGAGGGAAAGCGGATCGCAAGCCTGTCATATGACCCCTTCTCGCATCCATCGCCTGACGCTGACGCATTTCCGCAATTACCGCGTATCCGGCCTTCAGGCGCGCGGCGACCTCGTCGTGCTGGTCGGCCCCAACGGCGCCGGCAAGACCAATTGCCTGGAGGCGATTTCGTATCTCGCCCCCGGCCGCGGCCTGCGCCGGGCCACGCTCGAAGACGTCGCCGACAATCAGGGCGATGGCTCCTGGGCGGTATCCGCCGAGGTCGAGGGCGCGCTGGGGCTCGCCACGCTCGGCACCGGCATCGATCCGCCACGGGGCGATACCTCGACAAGCCGGCGCTGCCGCATCGATCGCGAACCGGTTCCATCCGCGGCAGCCTTCGGCGATCATTTGCGCATGGTGTGGCTGACGCCCGCCATGGACGGCCTGTTCATGGGCGCCGCGTCGGAGCGGCGGCGCTTCTTCGACCGCCTGGTGCTCGCGATCGACAGCGAGCATGCGAGCCGCGTCTCGGCACTCGAGCGCTCGCTGCGCTCGCGCAACCGGCTGCTTGAAGTCCGCAATTATGACGATCACTGGTGCGACGCGATCGAGCGGGAGACCGCGGAACTTGCGGTCGCGGTCGCCGCAACGCGGGGGCAGACGGCCGTCAAGCTGGCGGCGATGCTGCGTGGGCGCGGCCAGACATCGGCGTTTCCGTCCGCGGAGGTCGCGCTCGACGGCTGGATGGAGACCGCGCTGCTCGGCGAGCCCGCGACCGCTGTGGAGGACCGCTACCGGGCCCTGCTGCGCGACAATCGGGCGCGCGACGCAGCCGCCGGCCGCACCCTCGATGGCCCGCATCTGACCGACCTGCAGGTGATTTACGCGCCAAAGCAGATGCCGGCCCGCGATGCCTCGACCGGCGAGCAGAAGGCGCTCCTGATCGGTCTCATCCTCGCGCACGCCGCGCTGGTGGCGGAGATGACCGGGATCATTCCACTGCTCTTGCTCGACGAGATCGTCGCCCATCTCGATCCTACCCGGCGCGCCGCGCTGTTCGATGAATTGACCAGGCTCGGCGCCCAGGTCTGGCTGACCGGCGCCGACCCGGTGGCATTCGGCGAGATCGGGCCGTCAGGCGAGATTTTCAACGTCGAGGCCGGGCGTATCACGCGACAGGCGTGATTGGCGCGTGGCCTCCGCGACGGACGCCATCGTGGTGTCGCAGGCGTCGGTTGTCGCCCCCTGGAAGGTCCGCTGCGGGATCAGTTCATCGCGCAGCAGGTGATAGCGCAGCACTTCATTGGACAGGCCACGGTCCATCCCTGCGCCTTTTCGGTCCCCAATAAGTCGAAACGGAGCCGTGGATGCGACCCGTTCGAGGAATGAAATCAGGTCGCCACGGGCATCTTTGCGCAGCCCCCGAATCGCGTTCCATGCGACTTGAAAAAGGGTAAAAAATCCCTATCTCTTCAATTGCTTATGGTGAGATACTTTGCGCTAGGCGCATGGCGTCTTTCGTGGCACAAATAGGTTCTTCAGCGCATCCTCCGCGCCGCTGATTCGAAGACACGCTTCGAAGACACTCAAGGCCTCACATGACAGAACCCGCCCGGCAAACCATCGCCGACACCGAGCATCCCGTTCCGATCGAATACGGCGCGGAATCGATCCGGGTTCTGAAGGGGCTCGACGCCGTGCGCAAACGGCCGGGCATGTATATCGGCGACACCGATGACGGCAGCGGCCTGCACCACATGGTCTATGAGGTCGTCGACAACGCCATCGACGAGGCGCTGGCCGGGCACGCCACCGCGGTGGAGGTCGTGCTCAATCCGGACACCTCCGTCACGGTGCGCGATGACGGCCGCGGCATCCCGGTCGACATCCACAAGGGCGAAGGCATTTCGGCCGCCGAAGTGATCATGACGCAGCTCCACGCCGGCGGGAAGTTCGACCAGAATTCCTACAAGGTATCCGGCGGACTGCATGGCGTCGGCGTCTCCGTGGTGAACGCGCTGTCGAGCAAGCTGCAGCTGCGGGTCTGGCGCGATGGCAAGGAGCACTTCGTCGAGTTCGCGCATGGCGATGCGGTGGCGCCGCTGAGGATGGTCGGCGAGGCCAATGGAAAGCGCGGCACCGAGGTGACGTTCCTCGCCTCGCCGGAGACCTTCAAGAACATCGAATATGATTTCGCCACGCTCGAGCACCGCTTGCGCGAGCTGGCCTTCCTCAATTCGGGCGTCAACATCGTGCTGTCGGACATGCGTCACGCCGTCGAGAAGCGCGAGGCGATGCGCTACGACGGCGGCGTCGAGGAGTTCGTGAAGTATCTCGATCGCAACAAGAAGGCGATCGTGCCGGCGCCGATCATGGTGCGTTCCGAGCTCAACGGCATCGGCGTCGAAGCAGCGCTGTGGTGGAACGACAGCTACCACGAGAACGTGCTGTGCTTCACCAACAACATCCCGCAGCGTGATGGCGGCACGCATCTGGCCGGCTTCCGCGGTGCGCTGACGCGCCAGGTCAACGGCTATGCCGAAGCCAACGCCAAGAAGGAAAAGATCGCGCTGACCGGCGACGATTGCCGCGAGGGCCTCACCGCGGTGCTCTCGGTCAAGGTGCCCGACCCGAAGTTCTCTTCGCAGACCAAGGACAAGCTGGTCTCATCGGAAGTGCGCCCGGTGGTCGAGAATGTGCTCAACGAGGCGCTCGCGGCTTGGTTCGAAGAGCACCCGTCGGAAGCCAAGGTCATCGTCGGCAAGGTGATCCAGGCCGCCGCCGCGCGCGAAGCGGCCCGCAAGGCGCGTGAACTCACGCGCAAGAGTCCGCTCAGCGTCTCCTCGCTGCCCGGCAAGCTCGCCGACTGCCAGGAAAAAGATCCGGCCAAATCCGAACTGTTCATCGTCGAGGGCGACTCGGCCGGCGGCAGTGCCAAGCAGGGCCGCAATCGCGAATTCCAGGCGGTGCTGCCGCTGCGCGGCAAGATCCTCAACGTCGAGCGCGCGCGTTTCGACCGGATGCTCGACTCCGAACAGATCGGCACCCTGATCACCGCGCTCGGCACCGGCATCGGCCGCGACGATTTCGATCTTGCGAAACTGCGCTACCACAAGATCATCCTGATGACCGACGCCGACGTCGACGGCGCGCATATCCGCACCCTGCTGCTGACCTTCTTCTTCCGTCAGATGCCGACCCTGATCGAGGGCGGTTACCTCTATATCGCGCAGCCGCCGCTCTACAAGGTCGCGCGCGGCAAGTCCGAGCAATACCTGAAGGACGAGCGCGCGCTGGAAGATTACCTGATCGCGACCGGGCTCGACGAATGCGTGTTCAAGACCGCCTCCGGCGACGACCGCAAGGGCCGCGATCTCTTGTCGCTGGTGGAAGATGCCCGCGCGGTTCGCCTGCTGCTGCGCAACCTGCACAGTCGCTACAAGCGCCCCGTCGTCGAACAGGCGGCGATCGCCGGCGTGCTGCGGCCGGACCTGGTGAGCGACACCGAGAAGGCGAATGCCGCCGCGGAATATATCGCACGACGCATGGATGCGCTCGCCGACGAGGTGGAGCGCGGCTGGGTCGGCCGCTTCATCGAGGGCGATGGCTTCCTGTTCGAACGCACCATTCGCGGCGTCAAGGAAGCAGCCATCCTCGATGACGCGCTGCTCGGATCGGTGGATGCACGCAAGCTCGACGAGTACGCCCCGAAGCTGCAGGACGCCTATGCCCGGCCAGGCATGTTGCGCCGCAAGGATATCGACATCCCGATCCACGGTCCTGTCGACCTGTTCGAGGCCGTGACCAACGCAGGTCGCGAAGGCGTCAAGCTGCAGCGCTACAAAGGCCTCGGCGAGATGAACCCCGGTCAGCTCTGGGAAACGACGCTCGATATCGACGCCCGCTCGCTACTGCAGGTGAAGATCAAGGAGGTCGACGAGGCCGACGATATCTTCACCAAGCTGATGGGCGACGTCGTCGAGCCGCGCCGGGAGTTCATCCAGGACAATTCGCTCAGCGCCAATGTCGACGTGTGAGGTGGGTGACAGCCCTGCTCACCTCGTCAATTCTGCCCGATCCACGTTTGCGATCGTTGCGAGAGCCACTGCAACTAGTTTGGTGTCATCGGCGGTATGGCTGTGAACCTTCGCCTCGACAACGACTAGGCGCCTGCCGGGTCTCACGACTGTCGCGGTACAGACGAGCCGGTCACCGCTCGCCGGCGAGACAATATTGAGCTTGTATTCAGCCGTCAGGCACGTCTGAGTTTTTCGATCGACAACAGTGCCGGCCGCGCAGGTTGCCGCGTTGTCCACGAGAAACGAAATAACGCCACCGTGGAAAAAGCCGTGTTGCTGGAGCAGCTCTGGCTTGCGTCCAACGGACATGACGACTGTGCCAGCCGAAATTTCGTCGATCCGAGCGGACAGGTGATGAAAGAACCCTTGCTCGTTGACGGCGTTGCGTATCGCGTTTGCGACGTCTGTGAACTCGATATCAGCCAACCCAATATCAGCCAATCGCCTCTCCATCTGTACCAGGCTTGGACTTTCAATCCCGATCTCGATTCGCCCAGACCGCTCAGCCCGGGAACGCCGCTCGACCCGACTCGATCTCGTTCTGGAACCAGCGGTGAAATCCACGCGATATCAACCACTCCATACGGTCACCGCTCCAGAACAGTCGACGGCGTTCATGCGAGAGATGATTGAGGCCTCCCAGGAACGCGCCGGTCCGCCGGGCATCCTCCGCGAACGCGGGATGGGTGCGGATTGCCTTTGACCAAGCAGCCACGCCCGGAAAACGCTCTCGGTCGAGCAGAAGTCCAAAACTGCGCATCGCAGCCAAATTGGGAAACCAGGCGCATTCGACGGCGCCGGGGGCAACGAATGGCCACGGCCTCGGCCGTGCCAGCAGCATCGCCTCGAGCCGCTCGAAGATGGCGTTGATGTCTTCCTGCGCGGCCGCCAGCAATCCTTCTGGCGGCTTGTCATCGCGCTCCGCCCAGTGCCAGTACGAGCAGTCGACGACTATCGCGTCAAATCGCTGATCTCCCAGGCGCTCGAATGCCCGTGCAACGACGCGCTCGCCGATGTCGGAAGGAAACAGGGGCCTCTCAGGATAGCGCTGATCGAGATATTGCAGGATATCGCTTGAATTGACGACAGTCGTGTCACCGTCCGACAGGACCGGCACTTCGAGCCTTGGATTGACCTGCCGCAACTGCTCGCGCATGTGCGGCGTCAGCGCATCGATATGCTCGAAGGCAAGGCCCTTGAGCTCCAGGGCAATCGCAACCTTGCGCGCAAAGGTGCTGATTTGGCTTCCATACAGTCTGATTGGCATGTGCACTGCTCCCAGGGACAACCTTGCGAACACGCCGAATAATTGCAACTTTATTCTGATACGCTGAATAATTCCACAAACTGCAATAATGGGAGGGTGAAAGCCCGTGGCCCCGGAGGTATTGCCGGATATCGGCGCAAGGGAATTGCAGGCTGCCCTGGCGGTTGCGCATTATCGAAGTTTCATCGCGGCGGCGACATCGCTTGGCATGTCGCAACCGGCGATGACGAGAGTGATCAGACGGCTCGAAGCAGAGTTGAAGGTCACACTCTTTGATCGCAGTACCCGGCACGTGAGCGTCACGGATGCCGGGAAGGAATTCATTGCGCTGTCGCAGCGATTGCTCAACGATCTCAAGATCAACGTCGCCCACCTGCGCGGCATGTCAGATCTACTCCGCGGCCAGGTCGTTGTAACGAGCGTCTTTTCCCTGGCTGACGCCATGCTGCCGTCACTCGTTGCCGACTACGGCAAGCAGTTTCCCGGGATCGAACTGCACCTGCGCGAGGGCCTGCACAGCACCGTGAGGGACGAGGTACGCAGTGGCCTTGCTGATTTCGGGATCGGCTATATCGAAGACGCCGCGGAATCGTTCGCGACCGAGGATCTCGGCGTTGAGAAATTCTACGTTGTCGCGCCCGCCGATCACCTTCTCGTCCGGCGCAAATCAATCACGTTATCTTCGTTGGCGACATTTCCTCTTGTTTCGTTTCCGGTTGATTCCCTGACGCGCACGGTGGTCGATCAGGCGGCCGCTGCCGGTGGGTTTTCGCTTCGGTACGTGGTTACAACCAATCGATTGTTGACGCTTCATGGTCTGATTCGAAATCGCGTCGGTCTGGCGATCGTTCCCGAAAGGGAGCGTCCGGCGACGACCGATGCCCAGCTGATCTCGTGTCCGATCGTCGACCGCCAGTTGTCCCGCCGCCGGATCGGCGTATTGAGGTTACATGAGCGAACACTGACTCCGGCGGCCAGGACCTTTCTAGATGTCGTTCGAAAATGGATGCGGAGGCCATCGACGCTCCGAGGAACCGGCCAATAGGTCGGGCGGTTGCACCTGGTCGATCACAAGGAACCCCGATGTGACGATTTCGAGGTTGCTGCTGGCGCGAAGCAAATCGGTGGATTTGCCGAGGGATGAACCCTGCGTGCGACCCTAGACGGAGGAAGGCTTCGGCTCCGATCCAACCTGAACCTGCCCGCGCCGGAATTGAGTCAGGGTCATGCGTTGGAGAGGGTTCCTGGAGTCAGCCAATTGCGATATTTGGGTCGAGGAATTGTGTTACGATGCTTCGATCGGCTCTTGATTCTGCTCCCGAATTTCGGGCACCTGGGTCAGGACCAGTTGTGAGAGGACACCGTGACGCTCGATGGCTCGTCGATCATCCGGTTCACGGCGCCCCGGCAATCCCCAATGCAAATCAACTTTCCCTGACGCAATTGTGAGGCGCGACGCACATGCCGCCGATCCAGTACATCGTCGAAGGCGGCCATCGGCTGAAGGGCGCGATCGAGCCGTCCGGCAACAAGAACGCCGCGCTGCCGATCATCGCAGCCGCCCTTCTGACCGAGCATCCGGTCACGCTCGACAACGTCCCCCGAATTCGCGACACCGAAATCCTGGTCGAACTGGTCCGCTCGGTCGGCGCGTCGGCCGAATGGCGCGGACGCAACCGGCTCGCGATTCACGCCAAGAGCATTCGCGCGGCCGATCTCGATCCTGATCTCTGCGCGCGGATCCGCGCCTCGATCCTGCTCGCGGGCCCGTTGCTGGCGCGCTGTGGCGAGGTCGCGCTGCCGCCGCCGGGCGGCGACGTCATCGGCCGGCGGCGCCTCGACACGCACTTCCTGGCCTTCGAGCAGCTCGGAGCCTCCGTGGTCGCCACCGACCGGCTGGAATTCCGCTGTACGAAGCTGACCGGGGCCGACGTCTTCCTCGACGAGCCCAGTGTCACCGCGACCGAGAACGCGCTGGTGGCGGCCGTGGCGGCGGACGGCGTCACGCATCTGCGCAATGCTGCCTCCGAGCCCCATGTCCAGGACCTCGCGCATTTCCTGGTTGCGCTGGGCGCGCAGATCGAGGGCATCGGCACCAACACCATGATCGTGCACGGACCGGCGACGCTGGGCTCGGCCAGCTATTCGATCCAGCCCGATCATATCGAGGTCGGCTCCCTGATCGGGCTGGCCGCGGTGACGCGCTCGCCGCTGCGCATCGTGCGCGCCGGAACCGAGCATCTGCGCTCGATCCGGATGGGGTTCGAACGCCTCGGCATCGTCTGCGAAGTCGCGGGTGACGACCTCATCGTTCCCTCCGACCAGACCATGAAGATCCGCGACGATTTCGGCGGTCACGTGCCGAAGCTGGAAGATCAGCCGTGGCCGGCCTTCCCGGCCGACCTGATGTCGATCGCGATCGTCACCGCCTGCCAGTGCGACGGCGTCATCCTGATGTTCGAGAAGATGTTCGAATCCCGGATGTTCTTCGTCGACAAGCTGATCTCGATGGGCGCGCGCATCGTGCTGTGCGATCCGCATCGGGCGATCGTGGCCGGGCCGAGCCGGCTGCGCGGCGCCTCGATGATCTCGCCGGACATCCGGGCCGGCATGGCGATGTTGCTGGCTGCAGTCTGCGCCGAGGGCACCTCGACCATCAACAACGCCGACCAGATCGAGCGCGGCTATGAGCGGATCGAGGAACGCCTGAACGCGCTGGGCGCGCAGATCACGCGGGTGCCGAGCCGGGATCGGTAGTGTTGTGTTTCCGACCCTTCGCACCCATCGTCATCAAGATTCCGGGTTCCTGCTGCGCACGCCCCGCGATGACGAACCAATTGTTAGTGTCAGAACCCTAGGGGGGTTCGTCACAGCATCCTTCCAGTCGAGGCCACCATGACAGCCGATCTGTGGGCATTGATTGCGGCCATGCTGCTGGCCGTCGTTCAGTTGACGCTCTCCAGCGTGCTGACACTCCGTCAGTTGGGCGGAGCCTGGGTCGCAGGGTCGCGCGACGAACCGCGCGAGGTTACAGGCATAAGCGGGCGCTTTGTTCGGGCGCACCGAAATTTGCTGGAGATATTTCCACAATTCGTCGCCGCGCTGTTCCTGGTGCACGCAGCTCACGCCGCGGGATCATTGTCAGCCATCGGGGCTTGGCTATTCGTCATCGCCCGCCTTCTTTATGTTCCCGCCTACGCCTTCGCGCCTCCGGGTGTACGGCCGATCTGCTGGCTCGCCGCACAGGCGGGTATTTTCATGATCGTGGCCGAGCTGTTTGTTTGAACGCGCTGGGCGCGCAGATCACGCGGGTGCCGAGCCGGGATCGGTAGCGCCGCGCACAGTTATTGACGGCGAGCCGTCAAGGTGTCGCTAACGTGCGCAGGGAGCGCTGGCGGACGGCGGCGAGGAGTGCACCGATCACGACCGTGCCGACAATGAACAGGAACGCGGCGGCGACGATGACCGGGCTGATGTTCTCGCGGATCGACGAGAACATCTGCCGAGCCAGTGTCAATTGATTGGGACCCGCGACGAACAGCGTGAGCACGACCTCGTCGAGCGAGGTGGCGAAGGCCAGCGCGGCGCCGGAGAGGATGCCCGGCATCGTCAGCGGCATCGTCACCAGCAGGACCACGCGCGCCGGCGAGGCGCCGAGGCTGGCCGCGGCACGCTCCACCTGCGGGTCGATGCCGTCGAGAGAGGCGGAAATGCTGACCAGCACGAAGGGGACGGCGACCACCGTATGGGCGATGATGACGGCCGCGTAGGTATTGGCGAGCCCGAGGCGGGCGAGCAGGATCTGGAGCCCGATTCCGAGCACGACCGCCGGAACCACCATCGGCAGCAGGAACAGCGTCCGCAGCGCCGATCCGAAGGCGATGCGCCGGCGCAGCGCCAGCGCGGCCAGCGTGCCGAGCACGGTGGCCAGCACCGTCGCGCCTGAGCCGATGACGAGGCTGTTGACGATGGAGCGTCGCCAGGCGTCGGCGGTGGCCAGCTCCTCGAACCAGCGGACCGAGACCGAGGTGATCGGATAGGTCAGCATGCTGGAGGAGGTGAAGGCCAGCGGCAGAATCGCGATGAGCGGCGCCAGCAGGAACAGCACCGTCGCAGTACCGAACAGAAATCGTCCGAAGCGCAGCATCGCCTCAGCCTCTTGCCGTGTTGGCCGCCGACAGGCGGCCGTAGATGCCATAGAGCACCAGGGTCGCCGCCAGCAACACGATGCCGAGCGCGCCCGCCATGCCCCAGTTGGCGGAGCCGGTCGCGTAGAAGGCGATGACGGAGCTGATCATCTGGTCCTTGGGGCCGCCGATCAATGCCGGTGTGATGTAGTAGCCGAGCGCCGCCATGAACACGAGCAGTGCGCCGGAGGCGATGCCGCGCAAGGTCAGGGGCAGCAGGATGTGGACGAAGGCCCGGATCGGACTGGCGCCGAGCGAGGCGGCCGCGGGGACGAGGTTTTTCGGGATCGCGATCAGCACGCTGTAGATCGGCAGCACCATGAAGGGCAGCAGCACATGCGTCATCGCGATGATGACGCCGGTGCGGTTGAACAGCAGCGGCAGCGGCCGGGCGATCAGGCCAAGCGCGGACAGCGCCGAGTTGATGAGGCCCTGGTCCTGCAGCAGAATGTACCAGGCGGTGGTCCGGACCAAGAGCGAGGTCCACAGCGGCAACAGCACCGCGGCCAGCAGCAGCTGCCGGCGCCACCCCGCCGACGATGCAACAAGCATGGCATAGGGCAGCCCGATCAGGCAGGTCGCCAAGGTCACCGTCGTCGCGACCAGGAAGGTCCGGGCCAGGATGGCGCGGTTGGCGGAGTCGCCTTCCGGCATGGTTGCGATGGCGCCCGACGGATCGCGCTGCAGATCGATCGCCGCCAGCAGGTTGCGGTCGGTATAGGGATTGGTAGCCTCCGCGATCGCGCGCCAGAAGGCGGTGTCACGCCATCTCGCGTCGACCTCGGCGAGGTCGAGCTCGCCTGTGCTGTCGCGGGCGGCGGTGACCGTCTTTTTCATCAACGTCCGGAAGCCGGGCTGAGCGCTGTTGAGCCGGCGCACCAGATCTCCCAGCATCTGGTCATCATCGATGGCGCGCAGGTCGCGCACCAGCGCCTGCTGCATCTCGGCTGACGGGACGGACTTGCGGTCCCACGCAACGGACGCGGCCGTGGTCGCCGGCAGATGACGGCTGACGACCGGGTCGGACACCGCCTGATCCAGCACGGTGAACAGCGGCCAGACGAAGAACACGCCGAGAAACAGCACCAGCGGCAGGACAAGCGCAGCGTGACCAGCGACTTGGCCGGCGCGTTGCCAAAACCGGGTCATGCCGCGACCACCCAGCAATCCTGCGGCGCGAAATGCGCGACGACATCGGCACCGTCGGGCCATTCCGCGGACCGCCGGTCGAGACGCGCGACCAGCCCGAACGCGGCCTCGTCGAGCTGCACACGCAGATGATCGCCCTGGTAGACGCTGTCGAGCACCCTGGTCGGCAGCATGTTCTGCACGGCCAGCGAGGTGGGACCGAGCTGGATGCGTTCCGGGCGCACCGAGACCAGCACGCGCGCGCCGGCGGCGAATGCCTCAGTCCGCGGAACGGTCAGGTGCCGGCGGGAATCGAGTTCGACCGTGGTCCCGTCCCGGTCATGTCCCTTCACGGTCCCTTCCAGGAGGTTGGTCTCGCCGATGAACTCGGCGACGAACCTGGTGCTGGGGTGATCGTAGATGTCGCGCGGCGAGCCGATCTGCTCGATGAGGCCCCGGTTGAACACGGCGATACGATCCGACATCGTCAGCGCCTCGGACTGGTCGTGCGTCACGAACACCACGGTCAATTCGAGCCGCTTGTGCAGCGCGCGGATGTCGAGCTGCATCTGTTCGCGCAACTGCTTGTCGAGCGCGCCGAGCGGCTCGTCCATCAGCACCACGGCGGGCTCGAACACCAGGGCGCGGGCGAGCGCGACGCGCTGCTGCTGGCCGCCCGAGAGCTGCGCCGGGCGGCGATCGCGCATCGCCGCGAGTTGCACCGTATCGAGCGCGCGCTTCACCCTGTCTTCGATCTCGGCGCGCCCCACGCCGCGCATCTTGAGCGGAAAGGCGACGTTGTCGGCGACCGACATGTGCGGAAACAGGGCGTAGTTCTGGAACACGACGCCCATCTCGCGGCGGTATGGGGGCAGATGATCGATGCGCCGGCCGTCGAGCACGATGCTGCCGGCGCTCGGTTGCTCGAAGCCGGCCAGCAGCATCAGCAGCGTGGTCTTGCCCGATCCGGAGGGGCCGAGCAGGCTGACGAATTCGCCGCGCTCGATATCGAGCGACAAATCCTTGATGACCTGAACCGGGCCGAACGACTTGGAAACCTGATCAATACGAATACGCGGGATGTCCAAGGCCGCCCTCCGTGGGCTCTGCGAGTTCAGCGATTTCGAGTTCGAATCCTATCGGACCTCATCCTGCAAGCCTGACTCGACATCTAGGGCATGAAATAAAGCTGTTTCCCCGTCATTGCGAGGAGCGCTTACGACGAAGCAATCCATCTATCCCTGTGCGGAGGCATGGATTGCTTCGCGGAGCCTGTCATCGGGCCGCGCTTCGCGCGGACCCGTTGGCTCGCAATGACGGGTCAAATACCTCATTTCACTGGCTACATGATCGGTCGGGCTCTGAAGAGCATCGCACCGCGATGCGCTCGAAGGATGGCCTCAGGCGACGTTATCCGGCCGCCTACTTGGCGAGCCAGGCGTCGAAGCGCTTGGTCAGGGTCTCCAGATTGTCGATCCAGAAATCCACGTTGAGCGCCTGCGCGCCTTCGAGGTTGGCGGGCGTCGTCGGCAGATCGACCTGCAGTTGCGGCGGCACGCTCTTGCCGGCCTCCTTGTTGGGCAGGCCGTAGGCGATGAACTCCGGCAGCTTGGCCTGGTTCTCGGCCTTCGAGGCGAAGGCGATGAAATCGAAGGCAGTTGCCTTGTTTTCCGCACCCTTCAGCACCACCCAGCTGTCGACGGCATAGATGCTGCCGGGCCAGACCACCTTGAATTTCTTGCCTTCGGTCCGATTGATGCCGGTGACGCGCCCATTATAGGCGCTGGTCATCGCCACTTCGCCTGATGCCAGCAGTTGCAACGGCTGCGCGCCGGAGGCCCACCAGACCACGTTCGGCTTCAGTTCGTCGAGCTTCTTGAAGGCGCGGTCGACGCCGGCGGGGGTCGCCAGCACCTCGTAGACCTTGTCGGCCGGCACACCGTCGGCCATCAGAGCGAATTCGAGGGTATATTTGGCGCCCTTGCGCAGGCCACGTTTGCCCGGCCACTTCTTGACATCCCAGAAATCCGCCCAGGACTTCGGTCCGTCGGCGATCTTCGCGCCGTCGTAGGCGATCGCGGTCGACCAGACGATGGCGCCGACGCCGCAGTCGCTGACCGCCGAGCGCATGAACGCGTCCTTGCCGCCGAGCTTGGTCCAGTCGACCTTCTCGAACAATCCGTCGGCGCATCCGAGCGCCAGTTCGTCGGCTTCGACCTGCACCGCGTCCCACGCCGGATTGCCGGCCTTGACCTTGGCCTGAAGCACGCCGATTCCGCCATCCCAGGCTTCATCGAGCACCGGCTTGCCGATCGCCTTGCCGAAGGGTTCGAAATAGATCTTGCGCTGGGCATCCTGATAGGTGCCGCCCCATGACACCACGCTCAGGTCGCGCGCGGCCGCGGGCCCGGCCGCGATCACCGACAGCAGGCCCAGGATTGCTAAGGTCGAGACTGATTTAGTGTAGGTCATTGCTCCCCTCTCTTCGGTCACAGCCCTCATGGGGTACGCGCCTCACGCCCGTGCTCATGGAGTGGCCCTCTGCTGGCCGCCCGTTCCGATCCAGGGCCGACTCCCGAACGTCTTGATCGCGCAAGGAGAGCGGCATATCCGCCGGCGGCAGGCCGTCAAGCTATCGAAGTAGCATATTGGAACATGGCGTGACCACTACGTTCTCAGCCCCTGGCCGCCACAGAAGGTCGAACCCCGGACGGTCTTCGACAAGCGGATCTCGGTGGGCGCCCGGATCGAGCGCATCTATGAGCGGATCGGGGAGTTGCCGAAGCAATCCGCCCTGCGAGCTAGGTCTTATCCGACACCGCTTCGGCCTCGATGGCCGCGACAAGCTCGGGCGCGAGGTGCGCGGACAGACGCTGAATGATGTTGAGCAGCTGCAGGATCTCCTGCTCGCGCAAGGCGTCAATCTTGTTGTGCAGCAATTCGATTTCGAGTTCAGCCTTCACATTGATCCGGTAGTCGTGCTCTGCGTGCCTGCGGTCAATCTCGGATTGACGGTTCTGGCTCATCATGATGATGGGCGCCGCGTAGGCCGCCTGGAACGAAAGAACCAGGTTCAGCAGGATGAAGGGATAGGGGTCCCAATGGTTGATGAACGCGACCATGTTCAGAATGATCCAAATGCCGAGCAGGACGCTTTGGATGATGATGAAACGCCAGGAACCAACTATTTCGGCAACCCCGTCGGCAAGCCTCGCGCCCGGCGTCAATGCGAGCCTGGGTACGTTGCGAGCTGGCTTTTGCGCCCGAAGTTCGCGCAACCGCTCCTGGTCTTCGGGACTTAGGTGCACCTTGTGGCTTTGCTCATTGCGCATTCGTTGCATCCACGGTTGAGAGGTCTTGCGAATAGAGGTTGCGCATCACGTTCTGCGACGGAATCTCGGCTTCCATCGCAGACTTCCGGACAACGATCCGTTCGGCACGAAAGCCGCCCAGTGAGCCATTCTCGACCGGGAAGATCCCGCCCGACGAACAGGATTGGGTTTGTCCCGTTGCCGGAATTGGAAGCTCGACTCTTACCCATAAGCCGCGTAGCAGTGAAGTCCCGCCCACGTACCCATGGAGGTCACGATGGAGCGCTTTGTCCACAACGCAAACATCGAGCATTTTCGACGGCTGATCGCCGAGAGCGAGCTTGATCTGTCGCGAGACGAAGATCGGCACAGAATGCTGCTGACGCTGCTTGCCGAGGAAGTGGCCAAGGACAAGAGACCACGCAGTTAGTTGCTTGCCTCCCATGGATCGCCCCTCTGATGCGTGGTCGGGGTCCGCATGGCTGCACGGAGTCATCTCAATGTCAGCGTTGCATGCCTTCTTGCGCCTGGCGCCAGGTGCGACTCGACATTTGCTGTTTCGATAGGAGCGCATCACGCTCCGCGCCAATCCACCCTGTGAACGCTGGACTACCATCTCCGCCGAGGCGTGGAGACCCAAGCGCCTGACCAGAGGCGGAACGGGCATCCGGGAATATCGTTCATTTGCGCGACATCGACGGGTGCTTGTATATTGAAACACCTCAAAGTGGAGCGAAGCAATGCCCTGCCGATTGGCGCGATGCGCTTTCACCTTCAGTGTGTCCCTGCTCATGGTCTGTGGCGCGGCGGCGGCTGCGCGCGCGGCCGACGCCGAGGCCGTGACGATCGATACGACGTTCATCGTCAGGACCCCGCCGGTGCGTCTCGACAGGCCGGCGCACCGGGCGCGCGCCAGCGTCGTTCTGATGACCGGCGGCAACGGCCTGCTGAGCCTTGACGCGGACGGCACCATCATCAATTCGACGGGCAACTTCCTGATCCGGTCGGCCGACCTGTTCCTGCGCCATGGCCTCAACGTCATGATGGCGGACGCCACACCCGCGCACCCGGCGGGCCTCAGCCAGGCCTTCCGCCTGAGCGCGGCGCACGCCGCCGAACTGCAGGGCTTCGTCAACGCCGCCCTCAACCGCTGGGGCGCCCCGGTCTGGGTCGTCGGCACCAGCAATGGCAGCATTTCGACGGTGACGGCGGCGGGCTTCCAGCCTGTCTTGTCGGGGCTCAGCGGCGTGATCCTGACCTCGCCGGTCACCCAGCTGACCCCAGCCAATCAGCCCGCCCTGAACCTCTATGCATCGCGCATCACGGTGCCGGCGCTGGTGGTGTGGGAAACGGATGATCACTGCACGTTCAGCCCCCCGGCCGGTTCGGCCGCCCTGTTCGCAGCTATCCCGTCAAGCCGCAAGGACAGCCGCGCCTTCGCCCATGCTCACTCGGTCGCCACCGATCCCTGCGGCGCCTTCTCCGAGCACGGCTACGCCGGCATCGAGGAGCGGGTGGTCGAGCACATTGCGGATTTCATTCGCGGCGAGCACAGGCATCGAGGCGACAACGATTGATGGCAGCGCGCAGGGCGGGTTGGCGGCGACTTGTCCGTCGTCGTTCGAAGAGCGAAGGCGGAAGCCGGAGCCCGCCATCCCTTCAAGTCTGACAACGGATTGCGCTTCGGCTTCAGTCCGCCCTGCGAACTCCAGACATGCTAACCGGCAGGTCACGATCCGTCCGCGATTTCCACGAGTCGGTTCAAAGCGCTGGCAGGCATGATCCACCGCCGCCACTCGGGGTCCTCCGTCGCGCCGAGGCCACGGTAAAATGACTGCGCCGGCACATTGTCGTTCAGCACGAACCAGCAGAAGCGCTCGTGCCCTGTCGCACGCGCGTGCAGAGCCATTTGCCGCATCAGCCTCTGGCCGACGCGCCCACCTCGGCACTCGGGATCAACATAGAGCCATTTCAGCATCAGAAGCGGTTGCAGCGTATGCATGAACGGGATCTCGTAATGGACCGCCATGCCGGCGAGTGACCCCTCGCCCGCGTCTGCGACGTAAGCGCCAAACTCGGGCCGTTCACCGAAGCCACGGCGAAGCAGCTCCGCTTCGTCGATGCTGAAATTCTGGCCACGCTCAAAGCTGACGATCGCACGCATGAGCCGAAGCAGCTCCGGGATATCGCCCTCGTTCATTGGCCGGATCGTGATTGCGGTGTTCGTTCGGGGGCGGGACCTTGCGGACTCCTCCATGTCACGCGCCTTTCATGGGGTGTGGACGGACGAGGACAGATTCCATGCCCAACTTTACACCGCAACTATAAACGAGGCCGGTGCAGAGGTCAGCTTGGTAGACGTTGTTTCATCTTGATTGTCACGCGGCACAACAGCCCGCGCGTCGTCCAGCGCAGGGCGAGTTGGAGGCGGAGGCCGCAGCCCCGCCAAAAATCTCCCGCCCGACGGGCTAGATATGGTGTGATTTGGGTTGTCCAGTCCCATAGGCAAAAATATTCTGATTTTCAGAAACGCAAATCGCTGCTATGGACCGTGCCGTCTCGTCCCACATGAGGGGCGTATCGCGATCGTCATGAACGCGGGGCGGGATGCGGTGGACGCGGCAGCGTCGTGCGCGTGGACGGATCGCAGGGCGGATTATCCGTGAGCGATCGGGCGTGCAAGACGAACGGCGCTGAAGCGGACGGCCAAGGCGTGTGGTCCTGACACCCCAATGCTGGTGTCAAGTTTGACTGGGGTCGCGCGAGCCCGACCGGGCAGCGATGCGCGATCATCCAGGAAATGACGGGGGCACAGCTGGTCCCCGGGGAGAGCGCGCTATACGCTGTTAAAACCATTGCGTGGGGAATGCCGGATGTTTCCGGTGCCTCCGCTGTGAATACTCGTGCGCATACCAAAAACTACCCAGCGCGCACGAGGCTGCGGGTGCATTGGGCACCCGGCATTCCCCGCGCCCTCTGTCAAGGAGGGACCAAGGATGATGCACACCTCGGCGCAATCTTGCGCGCGAGACCACGGAACTGTGTCCATGGCCGCCCTTGTTCGATCCGATCACCGGCCTCTGCGGCATGATCGAGGTCGCGGACGGACATCGCGCCGAGGCGCCTGATGCGCTATGGACCTTCCGTCCACGCGAAGGCTGGATTTTGGGACAGATCGACGCGTCGGTGTGACGCCGTCGTTTGCCGCCACATCCGATGCAGGTCCATGAACACGTCCGAAAAGAGCATGTCCGAAGACATCTCCCCAGCGACCGCCACGCCGTCCGGTCGCCACCTGCTGCGTGAGCTGACCGAGACGCTCACTCTGGCCGTGCCGATGGCCCTGACCCAGCTCGGCCAGATCGCGATGATGACGACCGACCTGATCTTGATCGGGCGTCTCGGTCCGGATGCGGTTGCCGCGGCGGCGCTGGCGAACACCGTCTATTTCGTCAGCTTCACCGTCGGCATGGGCGTGGTGTCGGCGGTGGCGCCGCTCGCGGCCCAGGCCTATGGCGCCGGCAACGCGCACCGGATGCGGCGCGCGCTGCGCGTCGGTCTGTGGGCAGCGCTGCTGATTTCGCTGCCGATGATGGCCTTTCCGCTTTACGGCGAACGGATCCTGCTGGCCCTTGGACAGGCGCGCGAGCCGGCGCATCTCGCGCAGCAATATCTGTTCGGCCTGGTGTGGGGCGCGACGCCTGCGCTGTGGCTGCTGGCGATCCGCGGCTTCATGGGCGCGCTCAATCGTCCCCAGCCCGTGCTGTGGATCACGCTCGCCGCGATCCCCGCCAATGCGCTGCTGGTCTATCTGCTGATCAACGGCCTGTGGGGATTGCCGCAACTCGGCCTGTTCGGCGCGGGCCTCGCCCACACCATCGTCAATTGCGCCATGTTCATGGCGGGGCTGCGGTTCGTCACATCGCGCCGGCCATTTTCGAAGTACCATGTGCTTGGCCATTTCTGGCGCATCGACTGGGCCGTGATGGGGCAGCTGCTCGCGATCGGCGCGCCGATTTCGATCGCGTTCCTGATGGAGTACGGCCTGTTCTCCGCGGCGTCGCTGCTGTCCGGCCTGATCAGCACCACGGCGCTCGCCGCGCACCAGATCGCGCTGCAGGTGGCCGCCATTCTGTTCATGGGCCCGTTCGGTATCGGCATGGCGGCGACGATCCGCGTCGGCCACGCCGCCGGCCGCAACGACGCCGAAGGTGTCAGGCGCGCCGGCTTCGCCGCCGCCCTGCTTGGGCTCGTGCTTGGGGTCATCGTCACCGCCGCGGTCATTCTGAGCCGGTTCGCCATCGCACGGCTGTTCCTGGGGAGCACGAACGGGACCGTCGATGCCACGATCGCGCTTGCCGCGACCCTGCTGCTGGTCGGCGCAACGTTCTTCATCACCGACGCTCTGCAGGCCGTCGTCGCCGGTGCGCTGCGCGGCCTGAAGGATACACGGATGCCGTTGCTGTTCGCGTCGATCGGCTACTGGGTCATCGGCTTTCCCGCCGCCTGGGCGCTCGCCTTCCACGCGGATCTCGGCGTGGTCGGCGTCTGGATCGGCCTGTCGATCGGAACCACGGTTTATGCCGTGCTCCTGATCTTGCGCCTCCGGCGGCTTTCAAACAGGTTGGCAGCATGAAAATCGAAGCCGTCACACCAAATGTCGAGACCGATGCGCTGCTGGCCGGCGCGCAGTTCGCCGACGCCTTCCGCATCGCCCTCACTGGCCGCACCCTCGATGCCCGACAGGCCGCCGAGCGCATGATGGGCCGCCAGCCGCGCTGGATACAACGACTGATCGCCTTGCGAAATGCGCTCGTTGCGCCATTCGGCCTCAAGACCTCGGGAGCCGGCGAGCCAGCACCCGGAGGCACCATCGGCATCTTCCCGGTCCTGAGCGAAACACCGGATCGGCTCGTTGCCGGATTCGACGACCATCATCTGGATTTCCGCGTCGTCGTGGATGTCCGTCCGTGCGCGGAAGGCCAGCAGGTGACGGCGACCACGCTGGTGCGCACCAACAATTGGCTCGGCCGCACCTACCTTGCCGTCATCCTGCCATTCCACAAACTGGTGGTCCGCGCGTTGCTGCGGCAGATCGCGGGCTGAAACCAAGGAGCGACGTGGTGAGCGACCTATTTCCCAGTGCCCGGCTTGACCGGCGGCGGGGTTTCGGACCACTCCGCGACGACCCGCTCGAGGTCCATCAGATTCTGCCGCATCTGCTCCAGCGAGAATCCCAACGCGAAGAAGCGCTCGATGACGTCGGCGGGCAGGCCGCGCGTCAGGCCTTCACCGCGCAACGCCGCGACCGTCGCGGCATAGGACTGCAACGCGTCATCAACAGGTGCGATCGCGGACGGACCAGCAGCGAGGCGCAACGCCTCGGCCGCGGCCCGCAGATAGCCGACGATGGCCGCGCTGACATCCGCCAGCGGCGCCACCAGCCGCGCCTGCAGATCCAGCGGCAGCGCCACCACGCTGGCGCGACCGATCATCACCACGTCATGGCGCAACCGCAGGATGGTTCGCAGCAGAGGCCCGGTATCCGGCCCCGAGGACAGATGGGCCGCGCGCTCGCGCTCCGCCTCCACGCCGGTCGCGTTCAGATCGACCAGCGCCGCGCCGATACCATCCTGGATCCGGTGCAGCGCGTCGTTGTCGCGCCCGCGCGCCAGGCCCGCCAGCAATTCGGACAGCGCCGCCGCCAGCAGGTCGAGCGCCCGCGCCGCGTTGCTGCGCACCTGCCGATGCGCCCGCGACGGCAGCACCAGAAACGAAACCAGAAGCCCCGTGAAGGCGCCGACGCCAACCTCCATCACGCGATCGATCGCGGACCCGATCGGATTGGCGTGGCTCATCTCGGGCACCAGGAGCACGATCACCGCCGTCACCGTCGCCGTGTTCAGGGTCGGATGGATCGATGCGACGAAGGCCAGCGGCGCGACCGCCAGCACCAGCAACGCCAGCAACTCGAGCTCCCCCGAATGCGGAATCAGCACTGCGATGGCGCCGCCATACAGCGCGCCACCCACGGTCCCGAACAAATAGTCGCGGGTCACCTTGAGCGATCGGCCGACGCTCATCTGGGTCACGATCAGCGAGGTCAGCACGGCCCACAGCGGCAACATCAGGTGCAACGCGGTGGCGACAGCGAATGCGACCGTGGCCGCCACGGTGACCCTGACGGACAGCGCCAATTGGGCCTTCCGTGACCACAGGCGGCGGACCAGGCGTCTTGCGTAAACCATCATGGGTCGCATGTCCCGATGTTGAGCATGGCTGCTGCCCGAGCTCCGCAGCCGGCTTGAAACCGAAAATCAGCCCGCCTACGCTTGCGCGCCAGAACGAGGAAACACGATGGCCCACGAAACCGCAACGCTCGCAGCCTATGTCGCCGCGTTGAAATTCGACGATATTCCGGCCGAGGTTCGCGACCGCGCCAAGGCGCTGATCCTGGATTTCCTCGGCAGTGCGATCCGCGCCCGGCGCGACGCGGAATCCACGCCCGCGCTGTTGAAGATGCTCGAAACCCTCGCACTCGACGGCAAGGGCGAGGCCACCGTGTTCGGCGATTCCAGGACCTGGACCCCGGCGGTGGCGGCGCTGCTCAACGGGGCATCAGGCCATTCGCTGGATTTCGACGACACCCATGCCGATTCCTCGCTGCATCCGAGCGCGCCTGTCGTACCCGCCGCCTTCGCGGTCGGCGAGATGGTCGGCGCCTCGGGCCAGGAGGTGCTGACAGCAATCGTCGCCGGCTATGAAGTGTGCTGCCGGCTCGGCAATGCGCTCGATCCGACCTCGCATTATGCCCGCGGCTTTCATCCGACCGCGACCGCCGGCACCTATGGCGCGGCGGCGGCGGCGGCAAAACTGTTCGGCCTCGCCGAGGCGCAGATCATCGCCGCTTTCGGCGTTTCCGGCAGCCAGGCCGCCGGCTCGCTGCAATTCCTGGTCAACGGCGCCTGGAACAAGCGCTACCAGGTCGGCGCCGCCGCGATGAACGGCGTTATTGCAGCAACGCTGGCGCGCAACGATTTCGTCGGCGCGAGCGAATCCATCGAGGGCAAGCACGGGCTGCTGGTCGGCTACAGCGACAATGCGCATCCGGACAAGGTGACGGCCGGTCTCGGCACGATCTACGAGACCATGAAGGTCGGCATCAAGCCCTATCCAAGCTGCCGCTACACCCATGCCGCGCTGGACGCGCTGATCGCGATGCGGCGCGAGCACAATCTGACGCCCGACCAGATCAAGCGGGTCGAAATCGGCCTGCACCGCAACGGCATCACGTTGACCGGCGATGCCGCCACCAAGCGGCACCCGACATCGATCGTCGGCGGCCAGTTCTCGATGTTCTTCACCGGCGCGGTGGCGCTCGATCAGGGCCGCTTCGGCTGGGACGATTATGAGCGGCTCGGCGATGCCGCGATCGATGCGCTCGCCGACAGGTTCGACGTGGTGCAGGACGACCGTCTCGAAATCGGCCGCACCCATCCGTTCGGCGCTCGCGTTTCCATCACCACCGACGACGGCGTACACGAGCGGCTTTATCCCGATCCCTCCGGCGAACCGAACGCGTTCCCGGACGCGCAGGCGATGCAGCAGAAATTTCTGACCTTGGCGCGCCCGGTGCTTCAGGGGCGGGCCGATCAGTTCGCGGACGCGATCCTGTCGCTGGAGCGCTTCGATCGCGTCGCGCAGGCCACCCGACTGGGGCGGCAATAGAGCACGATCCGGAAAAGTGGGAACCGGTTTTCCGGAAGGATCGTGCTCAAACAAGCACTTCGTTGCTACCTGCCTGCGAGTTTTGCCTTGTCGCCGGTGGCCGCGATCACGTCGCTGACCAGTTGGAGCACACCGTCGGCCTCAGGCGGCCGATTTGGCGAACGGCCGAGCCGGACGATGACCAGCCGCTCGGACGGAATGATGATCACATATTGACCGAGGGTGCCTTTGGCAAAGAAGGCGTCGCGCGGCATGCCATGCCCGCTCCGGTAGTTGGCCCCGAAACTGTCACCGCGATTGCTCCAGAAGCCGGCGCCAATACCGACCCAGGCGCTCGGCGTCGGCGAAGCCGAATAGTTCACCCAGCCCTCGGGCAAAATCCGTCGTCCTCCGACCACGCCGTCACCGAGATAGAGCAGGCCGAACCGCGCCCAGTCGCGCGCGCTGGCCAGCATCTGGCTCGATCCCTCCGGCGTTCCGGCGCCGTCGAATTCGAACGTCACGTTGTGCATGCCGAGCGGATCGAACAATTCGCTGCGAGCGAAACGCAGCACATCGGCGGGATGTCCACCGGTCGCACTGCGGATCAGGTGCGAGAGAATGACCGTGTTGCCGTCACTGTAATTCCACGCCGTCCCCGGCACGGTGGCGAGTCCGGTGCTTTCGGCATAGGCGGCCATATCCCGTTCCATGAATTTCATGCGGTTGACCGGCTCGAGGGCCGCGCCGAGCGAGGCTTCGAGCGAACTGCCGAGCGCGAGCCCAGCGGTATGGCGCAGCAGATGATCGAGCGTGATCGGGTGACGTGGATCGTCGAGGCTTTGCCACGCGGCGACCGGCGCGGGTTTGTCGAGCGCGAGCTTGCCTAGGCGGACGAGGATTCCAATGAGCGCCGAGGTCACCGACTTGGTCGCGGAGAAACCGAGAATCGGCGTGTCGATGCCGTAACCATCGGCATAACGTTCGGCGATGACGCGGCCGTCCTTGACGACGACAACCGCCCTGGTGCGGCGGAACGGCGGTGTTTTGGACTCGGCGAAGGCCCGATCGAACGCTTCAGCCAATTGCGGCGTCGCAGGCTGGACCACCGCGGGCCCGGCGATCTCCGGCAACAGTGCCGGCTGCGGCTTGCTCTCGGTTGGCACGGTGACCCTGGTGGCGGACTCGCCATGTTCGAGATAGCATCCCAGCGTGCCGCGATAGACGGCGTGGCTCTTGCCGAGGCCAAACAGCGTCACCGTGACGTCCTTGGCGACGCGGTCGACCTTGTAGTCCATCGCCCAGGTGATCAGGCCGGCACCGGGCATCGCCGCGGTCGTATCCGCGAAGATCTTGTCCGGTTCCTGGCCGGACACGAAGGTCTCCGAACAGACGACATTGGCCACGAAACCGGTGGCGACCTTGGGCAGGTCGTGGGCGCGCGCCACTCCGAGCGCCAGCGCGCTCAGCGCGGTCGTCGCCGCAAGAATGAAAATCAGCTTCCGTCGGGTCATCAGTGGTTCTCCAGCACGAGGGGTGCCGGACCAGGAACCGCAACGGGCCGGCGCCCGCTCGCCGGAATTGGAAATCGGGTTGGCCGAAACCTCAAGCGGCCTCGCCGATTCTGGAATTATGATATGATATCAATGATCTGCCGATCAGACCGCCGGCGCCCTGACACGGCGATATTCGCTCGGCGTGACCCCCGTGGTGGCCTTGAAGGCACGGTTGAAGGGCCCGAGCGACTGGAAGCCGGCGTCCATCGCGATGGTGATGACGGGAACCTCGGCCTGGGTCGGATCGGCGAGCGCGGCTTTCGCCTCCTCGATCCGGTGGTTGTTGAGGAAGGTATTGAAATTGCGGTAGCCGAGTCGCTGGTTGATGAGGCGCCTCAACCTGTATTCGGGAATGCCGAGCTTTGTCGCCAGGGTCCCGATGGTGAGATCTTCGTGACGGTAGATCCGCTCGTCCGCCATCAAACGCAGCAACGCATCGACGAGCTTCTGATCGGCGGCGCTCGTCTCCGGCATCGGCGCGAGGGCCTCTGTGGGCAGCGGCGCGACCACGACGGAGGCCGGGAACAGATCGTCCACGGAGATTCGCAACATCGCCAGAAAAATCGCCGCCGTGACGCCGGCAAGCAGCGCTGCATTAACCCCGTAGGCGATCGCGGCAGCGTCCGCACCCGAAACCGTGATCTGCAAAAGCGCGTTCAGGCCACCATAGAGCGCCGCCGCGGTGACGATGAACACGCGCACGCGGCGTCGGCCCTCGACGAGATCGGCGGACCAGTTGCTGACGCTCTGCATGACGGCGAGCGCAATAAAGCAGAGCGCGAGCAGATTCACGGCGACGATGGAAACCCGCACACTGGCGACAGGCGCGATCCACAGGCAATTGACGAAGCTGAAGGCCGTCACCGCGATCCAGATCAGCCCGTGCCACCAGCGCATCCTGAAAGCATCGTCGAACAGCGCGCGGGTGAACAGCCAGAACACCACGACGTTGCCGGTCGAGAGCGCGATCAGCGGCGCATGCCAGATCGAAAACGGCACCGTGACGCCAATCCCCGAGGTCAGCGCGTGCGCGGCCGAACCGAACGCAAAGGCGGCCGCCAGTCGCCCCGCCAGGACGCCTCTGAAATCGCGCAGCAGCACGACGCCAAGCACCAGCAACAGGGCCACGGTGGCCCCTCGCAAGGCGGGATCGAGAACGGCAAGCGACATCGGAGTGGACTCGATTTGACGATGCTGAAATCAGAGAGCGATCCAGTCGAAGATCGCCTTCCGATCCGGCTTTTTCAAGAGCTATGCCTTCCACTGCTCCCGCCTGGTGACCCAGAGATCGACGACGTCACCCGACAGCGTGGTCTGACCGTCAATCGTTGCGCCGAGCCGGCGGGCCACGCCTTGCGAGGCCGCATTCTCGGGATTGATGCAGTGGATGATCCGATCGACCTCCAGGTTTGCGAACGTCCAATCGATCGCGGCGCGCGCGGCCTCGACGGCGTAGCCCCGGCCGCGAAACTCCGTCGCAATACCCCAGCCCACCTCGAAGCCCGGCCACCCCGGCGGACACCATGGACCGACGCGGCCCGCGAATCGGCCCGACGATTTTTCCTCGACCACGAACATGCCAAAGCCATGCAACGCCCAGTGTCCCGCCATCACGGCAGCATTGCGCCAGCCGATCAACTCGTCCTTCACCGGCTTCCGATCAACGGTGATGAATCGAGCCGTGCCGGGATCGGACAGCATGGCGGTGTTCGGAGCGATATCATCGCCGCGCCAGGTGCGGAGGATCAGACGCTCGGTCTCGATCACGGGTCCGTTGACTTGCGCGAGCGCGGCGCCTGGCTTGATGGGAACGATCATCGCTTTCCTGCCACTTTTGTTCTCGGTTATGCTCGCTTGCACGCCGTCCTTGCCCAGCCGGGACGACGGCATGAATTTCTGTTATGTCTTATCATAAGTACAAAATTCACGGAGTTCCCATGAGCTGGCTGCCCTCCAACGATCCCGTACTCGGCGATCCCCTGTCCTGCGACGCGCTGGAATTGGTCATCGTGCCGCGCACCCGCGACCTCGGCGACGGCTTCGAGGTGCGCCGCGCGCTGCCGCACGGCAAGCGCCAGATGGTCGGCCCCTTCATCTTCTTCGATCATTTCGGCCCGGTGCAGTTCATGTCCGGCAAGGGCATGGACGTCCGCCCGCATCCGCATATCGGGTTGGCCACCGTCAGCTACCTGTTCGACGGCAGCATCATGCATCGCGACAGCGAGGGCAACATCCAGGAGATCCAGCCCGGCGCCATGAACCTGATGACAGCGGGCCGCGGCATCGCCCATTCCGAGCGCACGCCGGACCTGCAGCGCCAGACCGGACAGAAGATGCTGGGCCTGCAGAGCTGGATCGCGCTGCCCGTCGGCTCCGAAGAGATCGCGCCCAGCTTCCAGCATTATGCAGCCGGCGATCTCCCGACAATCTCCGATCGCGGCTTCACCGCGCGCATCATTGCAGGGAGCTCGTTCGGCGTCACCTCGCCGGTGTCGATGGTCTCGCCATGGTTTTATACGGAAGTGACCGCGGACGCCGGCACCAGCGTGCCGCTCGACCCCGACCATGAGGAACGCGCGATCTATCTGGTCGACGGCGAGGTCGAGATCGCCAACGAACGCTACGAGGCTCCGCGACTCCTGATCTTCCGGCCCGGCGATCGCATCACGGTCAAGGCGCTGAAGCCGACCCGGATGATGTTCCTCGGCGGCGACGCGCTGGAAGGGCCGCGGCATCTCTGGTGGAATTTCGTCTCCTCCAGCAAGGAGCGGATCGAGCAGGCCAAACAGGACTGGAAAACCGGCCGTTTCGCTGGTGTGCCCGACGAGTCGGAGTTCATTCCGCTGCCGGAGTAGGCTATTGGGTTGCCTTCTGCCGCTTGCTTCGCGAGTAGCAATCCCGATCGAAAGTCCCGACTGATGACCACGATGCTGCGCAGCGACCTGCCACTGCCGAAAATCGGGCGCGGCAAGGTCCGCGATATCTATGCCGTCGACGACGACCGCCTGCTCTTGCTCGCCACCGACCGCATCTCGGCTTTCGACGTCGTGATGGCAGAGACCATCCCGATGAAGGGCGCGGTGCTGACCCAGATCAGCGCCTACTGGTTCAACGCGCTCGAAGGCGTGGTCCACCACCACATGATCAGCGCCGACGCCGACGAGATCATCGCAGCCGTCCCCGCGCTGAAGGACCATCGCGCCGACATCCTCGGCCGCGCCATGCTGTGCCGGCGCACGACAGTGTTTCCGATCGAATGCGTGATCCGCGGTTATCTCTCCGGCTCGGCCTGGAAGGAATATGCCGCGACCGGCACGCTGGCCGGCGAGAAGCTCGCGGAAGGTCTCGTCGAAAGCGTCAAGCTGGAGCCCGCGATCTTCAGCCCGGCGACCAAGGCCGAAACAGGCCATGACGAGAACATCACCATCGCGCGGATGCGCGAGATCGTGGGCGACGAGGATACCTACGCGCTGGAGAGCATGACACGGGCAATCTACACGCTCGGCGAGGAACTCGCCCGCGAGCAGGGCATCATCATTGCCGACACCAAGTTCGAATTCGGCAGGGGCAAGGACGGCAGCATCATCCTGATCGACGAGGTGATGACGCCGGACAGTTCGCGGTTCTGGGCGGCTGATGCGTATCAGCTGGGCCGCCCGCAACCGAGCTTCGACAAGCAGCCCCTGCGCGACCACCTCGATGCCGAGCGCCGCGCCGGCCGCTGGAACGGCGACGCCCCGCCACCGCCACTGCCGGCGAGCGTGGTCGACGCCACCAGCCAACGATATCTGGAAGCTTATCGCCGCATCACGGGCGGCGATCTCAAGATCGCCTAGACAGCGGCCGCGCGGCCGAGATGATTCCTGATCGCGGTTGAGGCCGAATATGACCGGACTGGATGATCGACCCATCGCAGCGCGGCAAATGATTGGCCAGATAGCTCTTGTAGTGCGCGACTACGACGAGGCCATCGATTTCTATGTTGGCGTACTCGGATTTGTCCTGATCGAAGACAGCATCATCCCGTCGCAGGACAAACGTTGGGTCGTCGTGGCGCCGCCGGGCTCGATCGGATCACGCCTGCTGCTTGCAGGGGCCGCGAACACGGAGCAGGCGGCGCGGATCGGAGATCAAACCGGAGGGCGTGTCTTCCTGTTCCTCCACACCGATGATTTCTGGCGCGACTTTCACGCCTACAAGGAGAGGGGCGTGATCTTTGTCCGCGAGCCAAGGGCAGAGAGCTACGGGACGGTTGCCGTCTTCAAGGATCTTTATGGCAATCTGTGGGATCTGCTCGAACCCAAAGCAGGAGCGTAACATGTCCGATATCGATGCCACCCTCGTCGACCCCGATGGACCGGTCACGGTCATCTGCATCAATCGTCCGCACTGTCGCAACTCCGCCGACGCGAGTAACGCCTGATGACGACACCTGGTCCTGCAGCCGACCTGAACACCTTCACCACCAGCGATTTCCGCCTGCAAAGCGGCATCGTGATGCCTGAGGTCACCATCGCCTATCGCACGCTCGGTCGCCTCGCGCCGAACCGCGACAACGTCGTGCTGGTCACGCACGGGAACACCAGCGGCCCGCAGATGATCGATCCGGGCGGATCGACCGGCGAAGGAAGCTGGAGCGAGATCGTCGGACCCGGCAAGGCGGTCGACACCGATAGATTCTTCGCGATCTGCCCCAACATGCTGGGTTCATCCTACGGATCAACCAATGCGGCGAGCATCGATCCCAGCACCAGCATGCGTTACGGACCTCGGTTTCCGGACATCACCGTGCGCGATATCGTCGCCACCCAGCGCCTGCTGCTGGATCATCTCGGCATCGAAAGACTGGTTGCGATCGTTGGTCCGTCCTATGGCGGATTCCAGGCCCTGCAATGGGCGGTCGATCATCCCGGCATGATGAAGGGCATCGCCGCCGTGGTCACGGCGCCGATGGTGCCGCGCGAGCGCGCGGAAGGAAACCTGGCGCGTCTGGTCGCAACCCTGTCGCAGGATCCGAACTGGAACGGCGGCAACTATCATGACCATGGCGTCGTGCTGGAGACCATGACCCGGATCCGCATGACGACGCTCAAGACCTACGGCATCGAGGCGCGGCTGCGCGACACGCTGTCGGACCCGGAGAAGATCGAGGCGGCGATCCACGACGAGGCTGCGCGGTGGGCGCGAGGCTTCGACGCCAACTCGCTGATCATTCTGGCGAAGGCGCTGCGCGGTTTCGACGTCTCCGCGCGGCTCGGCGAGATCAAGGCGAAAGTTCTGTATGTGCTGTCCCGCACCGACAAACTGTTTCCGCCGGAACTTGCTCCCGCCGTGATGGCCGCGCTCACGGCCGCCGGCGTCGACGCCGACTATTTTCAGCTCGACAGCGACTACGGCCATTCGGCATCCGGGCTCGACGCGCAGAAATGGACGCCGCGGCTGCGTCAATTCATGGAGTGTCTGTAGGCAAAGCCCGGCAGGCCCATGCAATCGGTGTGGGATGGCGATAGATGCCGCCTCATCACTGTCCGTTTCTCAGGTCTGTACCATCTCTCCGCTACTTGACCTCTTCGGAGCGATACACGGTCATTCTCGGCTTGCTGGCGGATAGGTTTGCGAGTTCCCGCGCAAATAGGCGCGACTCGGGTACCGCAAAATGCGCCTTCAGCGCGTCGTGGTCACGCCAGCGCTCGAAGAAGAAGAGCCTTAGTTCGTCTTCGCAATCGAAGTGGACCGCATGCTCGATGCAGCCATCCTCCTTTCGCGACCTGTGAACATGCTCGAGGCTGATGCGGCGCAATTCGCTAATACTCTCGCGGGTACCCGAAACTTCACCGACAACAATCAACATGTATCCTCTCCCTGCTTCTGGCGCGAACGCGCGGCCGCAACGTGGTGGCCGGCCGCCCAACCCTGCGCGCGCTTGGCCGCCTGATAGTGGCGTCCCCGCGGGCCGACGCGGGCTGGTCGTTAGCCCGAGACCCACAACGCCGCAAGCGGCTGATCGCGGAGTTAAAGGAAGCCGACGGACATCCTTGGCACCGCCGCGCCGATGATGAGCAGGACGGCACTGGAGAGCGATGCGTCAGCGTCGCGACAAATCCGATCTTGATCGGCTGCGGGCGGCGATTGGCGGGACTCGCGGTCCGATCCCGGCAACGACTTGTTTGCAACGAATCGATCGTGACCATGCGGCACGGGGGCCGATGGCCGAATTCCATCGAATTTTAGCGATCGCGCGAAATGGCCGTTCAAGTATTCGGCCTATTCTTCGGGTCATGAGCAACACGACCCACATTCTCCTCGCGCGCCGCGCGCCGACGACCGCTCTGCCACCCGTCAAGACGTGACAGCGCCGGGCGCAATCCCGAAGCCTACCAAGCTCACGGAGCACCCGCGCAGACGGCCTCGTCTGCGCACGCAACAACTTTGCCTGCGGACGGCGGCTTTCGCTCGTCCCGATGTCGCGGGCGCGGACAATGGGACCCACATGGAGGACCGCGAGACCGCGGCAGGTGACGTGACTCGTATGGTCGGCGGCGCCTATCGCCTCGCGGCGATCGCGGTCGATATCGACACGAATCTGCTGGGGCGGCGGAGCCGCCGTGTCGGCGACATGTTGCGGTCGCATCGGCTGCTGTGGCGCCGTTGGAACCGCGTCCGGGCCCGGCATCTGGAAGCAGATCCGGCGTCGCCGCATTGAAGTCGCCTGACCGACCCGTTCCTACAGAAGTGAACACCTCGCTCCTACTGTGTCGGCATACGCTGACGGCGCTCAGATCCCCGCCATCATCACATACTTGATCTCGACATATTCCTCCATGCCGTGATGCGAGCCCTCGCGCCCGAGGCCCGATTCCTTGACGCCGCCGAACGGCGCCACTTCGGTGGTGATGAGGCCGGTGTTGACGCCGACCATGCCGGACTCCAGGGCTTCCGCGACCCGCCAGACCCGGCCGAGATCGCGCGAGTAGAAATACGATGCCAGACCGAACGGCGAGGCGTTGCACATCGCGATCACCTCGGCCTCGTCCTTGAAGCGGAACACCGGCGCCAGCGGCCCGAAGGTCTCCTCGCGCGACACCAGCGCATCCGGTGCGACATCGGACAGCACGGTCGGCTCGAAGAAGGTGCCGCCGAGCGCATGGCGCTTGCCGCCGGTCACGATCTTGGCGCCGTGCTGGACCGCATCGGCAATGTGCTTCTCGACCTTGTCGATCGCCTCCATGTTGATCAGCGGGCCCTGCGTTACACCGGCCTCGGTGCCGTCGCCGACCTTCATCGCCGCCACCTTCGTCGACAACTTCGCCACGAACGCGTCATAGATTCCGTCCTGGGCGTAGAGGCGATTGGCGCAGACACAGGTCTGGCCCATGTTGCGATATTTCGAGACCATGGCGCCGTCGACCGCGGCGTCGATATCGGCATCATCGAACACCACGAATGGCGCGTTGCCGCCGAGCTCGAGCCCGAGCTTCTTCACGCCGACGGAGGCCTGCTGATAGAGGATCTTGCCGACCTCGGTCGAGCCGGTGAAGCCGACGAATCGCACCGCGGGGTGTTCGCACAACACCTTGCCGATCGCAGACGAATTGCCGGTGAGGATATTGAACACGCCTTTGGGCACCCCGGCCTTTTCCGCGAGCACCACCAATGCCAGCGCCGTGAGCGGCGTTTCATTGGCGGGCTTCAGCACCACGGTGCAGCCGGCCGCCAGCGCCGGCGACACCTTGCGGGTGATCATCGAGCACGGGAAATTCCACGGCGTGATCGCGCCGCACACGCCGATCGGCTGCTTGATCGCGAGCAGCCGGGCATCCGCGCGCTGGGTCGGGATGGTCTCGCCGTAGACCCGGCGCGCTTCCTCGGCGAAAAACTCGACATAGGCGCCGCCGATGTCGACTTCACCGAGCGCTTCCGTGAGCGGCTTGCCCTGTTCGGAGGTGAGGATCAGCGCGAGATCCTCGCGGTTGGCGATGATCAGGTCGAACCATTTGCGTAAGGTGTTGGAGCGCTGCTTGGCGGTGAGTTTCGCCCAGGCGGGAAAGGCGCGCTCGGCGGCTTCCACCGCCAGCGTCGTCTCCGCCGTGCTCATGACCGGCACTTTCGCAAGCTCGGCGCCGTTGACCGGGTTGGTCACGGGCCTCGACGGCGTGCCGACCCAGGTGCCATCGATGTAGCACTGCTGGCGCAGCAGTGACGGGTCCTTCAGACGATCGCGCAGGCTCTCGGCGGAGGATTGCGAAGCGCGTGCGGCGGCGGTCGGGGTCATGGCGTTGCTCCTTGCGATCATTGTGGGGTTTGAGCGGACTATAGGCTCAAAACGCGCGACAATGCACTGGTTAGCAAACGCAAATGCTGCTCAACGAATGTTGACGATACAGCCGACGCGAGCAAGGCCAATCAGGCCGCGCCGCTCATATAGGTCTCACGACGGCCGATCATGCGCTCCGCTGCGGCCTTGGCGTCAGCCTTGGTCGAGGTGGCGCAGGTGCGATATTCCAGATCAGGCACGTCGCTCGCGCCCGCGCGCCGTCCGAACCACGACTTCGCCCCCGTAGACAGCTGCGCCAGCGCCTGGGCGATGTTGTCGACAGCGTCAAACGAGTGCAGCGCTCCGGTCGATGCGTACCGGACTTCGTAGATTCCAGGCATGATCGGCGCTTCGATATTGTCGCCCCGCCCCGGCCGCGGATACCGCTTCCATTCACTCCAGGTCGAAATCATTGCTATCCCCCTCGCGGCCCTCAAAAGCCGCCCAAATTGCGTCAATTCTAAGTAATTCAGCTTTTCGCCGGATTTTGTTATGAACGCCTTACTGCAAAAACAGCTTGAGCGGACCGCGCAAAACAGCATATCGCCGATGCCTCCGCGACCGCGACTCAACGGCATAATTTCACCATAAATTGACGAAAGCGCTGCAGTTTTGCGGCATTTTCCCCGCATTTTTTGACGTCCTCCGCCCGCGATCACGAGATCGCGAGCGCGACCCCGGCCGGAAGGCCCGGCTTGCGGGCTGCTTTCGGCGGGAGGAAGATCGCGGCACTCAAAAAAACCACCCGGAGGAAGCCACCCATGCAGAATTCAGCAGATATCGACCAGATTCTCCGACAAAAGAGCGACGCCCGGGAGATTCCCGGCGTGGTTGCAATGGCCGCCACCTCCAAGGAGGTGATCTACCAAGGCGCGTTCGGCAAGCGCGACCTCGGCAGGGATGATCCGATGACGGCGGACAGCGTGTTCTGGATCGCCTCGATGACCAAGGCGGTGACGACCGCCGGCGCGATGCAGCTGGTCGAACAGGGCAAGCTCTCCCTCGATGAGCCGATCGGCAAACTGCTGCCGGACCTCGCCGCGCCCCAGGTACTCGACGGCTTCGACGCCAACGGCGAGCCGAAGCTGCGCGCGGCGACGAAGCCCATCACGCTGCGCCACCTCATGACCCACACCGCCGGCTTCTGCTACGACATGTGGAACGCCGACATGGGCAAATACATGGAGAAGACCGGCACGCCCGGCATCATCACCTGCCTCAACGCCGCATTGAAGACGCCGATCGCATCCGACCCCGGCACGCGCTGGGAATACGGCACCAACATCGATTTCGTCGGCAAGGCGGTGGAAGCCGCGAGCGGCAAGCGCCTCGACGCTTACTTGCGCGACCATCTGTTCGCGCCGCTCGGCATGGCCGACACCGGCTTCAAGATCGGCGAGGAGCAGCGCAAGCGGCTGGTCGGCATGCATGCCCGGGGGCCTGACGGGGTACTGGCGCCGCTTCCGTTCGAACTCGAGCAGAACCCGGAATTCCACATGGGCGGCGGCGGCCTCTACTCGACCGCGAGCGACTACATCCGGTTCTGCCAGATGATCCTGAACAAGGGCAAAGGCAGCGGCAGCCAGGTGCTGAAGCCCGAGACGGTCGCCATGATGGGCCAGAACCACATCGGCGAACTCGCCATGACCAAGATGACCTCGGTGGCCCTGCCCTACACCAACGATGTCGATCTTTATCCGGACATCGTGAAGAAATGGGGCCTGAGCTTCATGATCAACACCGCCAAGACCCCCGAAGGCCGCAGTGCCGGCAGCCTCGCCTGGGCCGGGCTCGCCAACACCTATTACTGGATCGACCCGGCGCGCGACGTCAGCGGCGTGATCCTGATGCAGGTGCTGCCGTTCGCGGACGGCAAATGCCTGGAGGCCTTCGCCGGCTTCGAAAGCGGCGTCTATGCCGGGCTCGATGCCGGCAGCGGCCAGAAGGCGGCGTGAGCTGACATCCCTCCCGGCGCGGTTGAACCGATCGCGCCGGAAGGTGGACCAATACCCGCAAGGCGCGTCGTTGATGTGCCAACAACGCTGGCGATGGAGACGTATCCTTGACCGATATTGCGGATAGTTATGTTTGCGGCATCGCCGATGCGCCATTGCTGGGCGACACCATCGGCAACAGTTTCGATCGGGCCGTGCGGCGCTGGTCCGACCGCGAGGCGCTGGTGTCGCCGAGCCATGACGTCAGGTGGACCTGGCGAGAGCTTGCGGAACGGGTCGATGCGCTGGCTGCGGGATTTCTTGCGCTCGGCCTCGAACCTGGCGCGCGAATCGGGATCTGGTCGCTGAACCGGCCGGAATGGACGCTGACGCAATTTGCCGCCGCCAAGGCCGGGCTCATCCTGGTCACCATCAATCCCGCCTATCGCCTGAGTGAACTCGAATTCGCGCTGGCCAAGGTTGGTTGCAGCGCGATCGTTACCGCCACCGCGTTCAAGACCTCGAACTACATGGAGATGCTGACTGCGCTGCTGCCCGAGCTTGCGACCTCGCCCCCGGGCGATCTGCGAGCGGCGCGTTTGCCGCAGTTGCGGACCGTGATCCAGATCGGCGGCCCGCGCGCGCCCGGCACCATTGCGTTCGAGGACGTCGCAGGGCTCGGCGGCCCGCGCCACCGGGAGACGTTGGCGGCGCTGGGCAAGACCCTGCAGTTCGACGATCCCATCAACATCCAGTTCACCAGCGGCACCACCGGATCGCCCAAGGGCGTCACGCTGACCCATCACAACATCCTCAACAACGGCTACTTCGTCGGGCGCGCGATGCGCCTGACCGAAACCGATCGCATCTGCATTCCGGTGCCGCTCTATCACTGCTTCGGCATGGTGATGGGCAATCTCGCCTCCATCACCTCGGGCGCGGCCATGGTCTATCCCGGCGAGGGATTCGATCCGCTGGTGACCTTGCAAACCGTGGCGCAGGAAAAGTGCACGACGCTCTATGGCGTCCCCACCATGTTCATCGCCGAGCTCGACCACCCCCGATTTTCAGAATTCGACCTGTCGTCGCTGCGCACCGGCATCATGGCCGGCGCGCCCTGCCCGATCGAGGTGATGCGGCGCGTCAACGAGCAGATGAACATGCGCGAGGTGACCATCGCCTATGGCATGACCGAAACCAGCCCCGTCAGTTTCCAGAGCGCCACCGACGATCCGCTGGAGCGCCGGGTCTCCACGGTGGGGCGCATCCATCCGCATGTCGAGGTCAAGGTGGTCGATCTCGAGGGCCGCATCGTGCCGCGCGGCGAGCGCGGCGAACTCTGCACCCGCGGCTACAGCGTGATGCTGGGCTATTGGGACGAAACGGAGAAGACCGCCGACGTGCTCGATGCCAATGGCTGGATGCGGACCGGCGATCTCGCCGTGATCGACAGCGAAGGCTATTGCAACATCGTCGGCCGCATCAAGGACATGGTGATCCGCGGCGGCGAGAACCTCTATCCGCGCGAGATCGAGGAATTCCTCTACCGCCATCCGAAGATCCAGGACGTGCAGATTTTCGGCGTCGCCGACGACCGCTATGGCGAGGAACTCTGCGCCTGGATCAGGCCGCGCGCCGGCGAGACGCTGACGATCGAGGAGGTGCGCGGCTTCTGCCACGGCCAGATCGCGCACAACAAGATCCCCCGCTACGTCGAATTCGTCGACGCGTTTCCGATGACGGTCACCGGCAAGATCCAGAAGTTCATCATGCGCGATGACGTCGAGGCAAGGCTGGGGTTGAAGGCGGCAAAGACGGCGTGAGGGGTGGCGGATGAGGCGGTGCGCCGGCGCCGCTTGCACCGCTGCACCTCTCCCGCTTGCGGGGGAGGTCGACGCGCTCGATAGAGCGCGGCGGGTGGGGGTGCCAGCCAAGCGGCACGCGTTTCCGATCGGGCACCCCCACCCCGGCCCTCCCCCGCAAGCGGGAGAGGGGGCGCAGCAGCGCAAGGCTGGATGTGAGTCGTATCTTGGAAACTCTTCGCTCGTTGCCGAACGCCACGACCAGGCCTCGCTGACCTGCGCGGCGTCGGGCAACCGCCACGTCGCCGTGGCTCAAACCCAGAAATGTCGAAAACAACCCCATGCAAAGTAGCCCGCAGTCGCCGTCACGGATGCGAGCCGCCCCAAAACTTGACACGTCGTCATGCCCCGCTTCATGCGGGGCATCCAGTATGCCGCGGCCTGTCGATTCAATCATCGCCGGCGCGGCGTACTGGATCGCCCGCTTTCGCGGACGATGACAGCTATCACGCCGCAGCGTGATCAGGCGCGAGCGGCGTGTCTTCTGCGACGGACAGATGCCACCTGCCTCGCCCCGCGAGCTTGGCGCTGTAGAGCGCCCGGTCCGCGCGGCGCAACATGTGATCGATCTCGAGTTCCGCGCCGCCGCAGATGGCAACCCCGATCGACGCGCCAATCTCGACATCGTGGTCGAAGATGCGATACGGCCGGGACAATGCCTCGACGAGGCGATCGGCCAGTTGCTCCGGCGCGTCAGGCTGCGATCCCTCGGCCTGTACGATCACGAATTCGTCGCCGCCGAGACGCGCGACGATGTCGCCCTCCCGGACGTTTTCGCGCAACGTCTGCGCAACCTCGCGCAGCAGGAGATCGCCCGCGGCGTGACCCAGGGTGTCGTTGACCGCCTTGAAACGATCCAGGTCCAACATCAGCACCGCCACGCACGCGTGGTCGGCGCTCCGCGACGCGAGCCGGGACGCATCTTCGGTAAACCCGCTCCGGTTGCGCAGTCCCGTGAGGGGGTCGTGGCGCACCAGATGTGCGAGCTTCTCGCCGCGCTCCGCCAGGGTTTCGGCGGTGACGCGCAATTCTTCCGTGAGGCGCTCCAGCTGCAGCGTCCGGCGCATCGAGACCAGGAGATAGGCCTCGATCATCCCGGTGATGAGCAGGCCCAGTCCGAATGGCAGGAGCGCCGGCGACAGCCGGCTGGAGTCGGCGACGCGATCAGGAACGAACATCACGCCCCAGGTCTGGTCGGCCATCCGCAGCGTGCTCTCCCAGTGCGGAGCGGCGAGCAGATCCTGCCGCGCCGGTGCGGCGAGGTCGGAGCTTCCACCAGCAGGGTGCCAGTGGATCAATTGCGTCGCAGACGGCTTGGCGGCGTCATAGAGATAGACGCCGACATCCCCGGGCAAGGCAGCCGAGAGAATGTTCTCGATCAACGGCGCAATCTCGAAAACGCCGTAGACGACACCGCGCGGTTTGTCCGTGGCGCCGTCCTTGCCGAAGACCGGGAGAAAGCTCATGAAGCCATCGATCATCCCCTTGCCGCTGACCAGCTGCAGCGGCGGTGTCGCCGCGGGTGCGCGCGTCTCGATCGCGTGCAGCACGGCGCTGCGGCGCATCGGTTCGAAGACGATGTTGACGCCGAGGACTTTCGGCGCGATGGCAGCCGGAACGGGATAGAGAATGGGGAAGTAGACGTCCCTGTCCATCGCCGCGATACGCTGACCGGTCTTGTCGCGCTCCCAGATCCTGAAGTCCGCAACGCCGCTCGCACGCACGGCCGCTTCGAACGACTCGCGATCGGCTCCGGCGACACGCGGCGCCCATCCGGTGTCGCGCAATCCATGGAAACGCCCCCGCAGGCGGTCGGCGAAAAATTGGAACTCGGACACCGTGACCGGCTGGTCGGCGGCGTCGAGCAGGTCGCGCAGCGTGAACAGCGCCTCGTTCGCGTTATCGACCCGGGTCTGGATAGCCTGAAGGCTCTCACTGGCCTTCTTGACGAAGGCGAACTGCGCGATGCGGTCAGTGGTACTGACGGCCGCGAATCCGGCGGCAAGCGAGATGGTCAGGCCGATCGCCCCCGTCGCGCTCATGGCCAGGCGCGCAATCGACCTCGTTTTCGCAGCGAGAAACATGTCTGCCTGATACCGCAACGCGCCGTTCGTCCGGCGAGCGTTTGTTTCCGGTACGGCTGGACGCACCGGTGCAAAGCTGCCTCGGCGTGATGAACGTTTCCTTACCGAATGGCTCGGTAAAACTACGGGGTTTAACCCTCCCCGGAATTGCAGAAATTGAAACCCTGTATTCACCGTCTCATCAACTCCGGCGCCCGTTGGCCCGGCCGGTAACTTGACAATCAGGTCCAGGTGGCACTGTCCGGCCAACAGCCGCAGCACCGTCCGAAACGGGGGCCTTGAGAATGCCAAAGCCGGGTTTACGAGACAGCGGGTCGACCGGCGCAGCTGCCGCGAATTCGCGAGCCAACGACACGGTCGTGAGCCTCGCGCCGGATACGGAGCACCTGCGCGCCGAGCTCGGCGCGGCCAGGCAGGAGCTGGAAACGCTCTATGCCGCGCTGGACAGCGTCCATAGCGGGCTGCTGATCCTGGATGCCGAGTTGCACGCGCGCTACAGCAATCCGATCCTGCACGACATGTTCAAGGTGTTCAGTGCGACGGAAATCCGCAACGGAAGACCCTTCTACGGCGACATGCTGCGCGCAGCCGCCAGCGCCTCTGCCGTCAACCTCGAGGATTATGTCGCCCGCCGGCTCGCCTGGGTCGCCTCCGGAGAGGCCGCCGCGACCGATCTCAACATGTCGAACGGCACGGTGCTGCGCTGTCAGCTGGCGAAGCTGCCGAATGGCGGCCGCATGCTGATCTACAGCGACGTCACCGACATCGTGCGCGCCGCGGAGGAAATGGAGAAGCTTGCGACCATCGACGGCATGACCGGCATCTTCAACCGCCGGCATTTCCTGGCCCTGGCCGACCGCGAATGGGATCGCGCCCGGCGCTACGGACGGCCGCTGTCGTTCCTGATGATCGACATCGATTATTTCAAGGCGATCAACGATCGTTTTGGCCACGACGTCGGCGACCGCGCGATCGTGCACGTGGCCAATCTCGCAGGCCAGTACAAACGCACCTCCGATCTGCTGGCGCGGATCGGCGGAGAGGAATTTGGGCTGCTGTTGCCGGAAACCGAGGCCGCGCAAGCCGAACTGGTGGCCGAGCGTCTGCGCCGCCAGGTCGCCCAAAGCCCGTTGGCGGAAGTATCGCATTCCGCCACCGTCAGCATCGGCGTCGCCACGTCAGACGAATCCATGGCCGGGATCTCCGACCTGATCAGAGCGGCCGACCAGGCGCTCTACGCCGCCAAACGCAGCGGCCGCAACCGCGTGATGAGCAGCGTCACCACGACCGACGCGCCTGCGCTCGGGGGCGACGGCGATTGCGACATGACGCAGCGACGTGAACCGTTCGAGGAGCCCGCGCCCAAAGCCGAGACCTAGACGATCGATTCCGTGAAACCTGTCATCTCCAGCCACGAGCGTTGTCCTCTCACTCCCTCCCTCGCTCCCGGCGAAGCTTCGCTTCGCCTGGGCGGGGGAGGGAGCGCAGCAGTGCAAGCGTCGATATGATTCGAACCAAGGAAACACTGACGTAGCTCGCCGGGCGGGCTGGAGCCACCGGGTCCGCCCACCAACCACGAGATGGTTCCGTCAGCCTTGGCCGCGAAGTCCCAGAAGCCGCGACGGAAGGTACTCGACGTCGATGCTGATGCCGTCCCCGCTCAGAGGGGTCGCCGTGTAGACCACGGAGACCGACAGTTCGACCGGGCTGACGATGGTGAGGATGGCGATGGTGAGCGCCGCGTCTCCGCTCGGGGACGCTCCCAGCAGCATCTCTGCGATACGGCAACAATCGTCCATCGTCGCCGCCAGCGGGGGAAGTTTGACGAGATCGACCTGGCGTGCAGGAAGTGCAGCGACGTCGGCGACGTCAGGCTCACGCGCAACGACGGCGCCGGAATTGATCAAGGGCAGCACGACCTTCAGGACCGGCGCGGTTACGAGGTTGAGATTTTGAATGTTGACCTCGGTCGCGTACACGCCCGGCCGGACGCCCGCCGCACAACAACAGTTCGTCTCGCTCTGCTTGCCGCACACGATCTTCGCGCTGTACGCGAAGAGATGCTGGGCCGCGGCGGGCATGGCGCCGAGCTTATCGAGAAGCGGATGCGTGAGCCGGTCAGCGCTTGAGCCCGTTTGATTGGTAGCCATCTCGACCTCCGTGAAGGTTTTCTGGGTTGATGAGCATCTTGCGTTTCATCTGCCCCCGGCGTTGTCTCGATGCGCGCCCTCATCGACACAGCCCACCATGGGCCGCACGCCCAGGAGCACGTGTCGTCCGCATCACATTTCACGAAGTCTTGACGGCCGTCGGCAACTCGCAGGGCTCGTTGGAGGCCATTCGATAGCGCTCGCGCAGAGACGACAGGCCCGGGCGTCATCCGCCGTCAGGCTTGACGGAATGGCTATTATCGACGGTCATGAAGGTGCGGGGGAAAAGATGCCTCGCTATCGTTTTGCCGGCTGTTGCCGCGACAGCTGTTGCAGGAAGTCGTTCGTCTCCTTGGTCAGACCGTTGCTCGGGGGATAGGTCGTCGGCGGGTTGGGCCTCGCCGTAATGACCGGCGCCGGGGAACGCGTGCTGACGACGAAGGTCCCTATGATCAGCAGGACGACCAGCGCTCCACCGCCGACAACAAGGAGTCCCTTCGTGTCGGAAGTCGGTGCTGCCGAAGGCAGCGAAGGATCGGGAGCCTGTGCGGCCGTCGCCGCCATCTCTGGCGCGACCGCCGACGGCTCCGACTCGAAAACCGCGATCAAAGCCTCGGCTGAAGTGGCCGCCGCGGTTCCTGGGACCGAGCCGGCCACGATCAGCAGCACCGTATTCGCCGGTCCCACGAACAGGCCGATCGCGTTCATCAATTGCAGGAACGCTGGACGGCTGAGATTGGACGCGATCGCGTAGCCAGCAGCTACCAAGGGCAACGCCAGCATCGTGACGAGCACGAATGTCACCCCGATCCAGGCCGGCCATCCGATATCGCGAAACCGCGCCCCCACGACCAGGGCGAGGGCAATGACGGCGAACGAATCCAACACCCCGAACGGAGCCCCGTTCACCGAGAGCACCGTCAGGAAGATATGAGCAATCACCAGGCAAACGGCCCACGACCAGAAGGTGTGGCGGTCGAGGCGCTCGGGCACTTTCAATGACATGTTGCGTCGATCCCTTGGGCGGGACACGTCCCCATTCAAGAGCCGGCACAAACTACGCGACAGCCTTGCCGCAGGCAATATGATACGGGCGGACTGTCGGCTCAAAACTGCCGCTGCGCGCTTGCGAGACCTCAAACGAGAGGTGAGGTACATGACGACCGGGAATTGGGTCGCGAGGACGACCCGATGCGCCAAGGCCGTTCTTCGAACCCGCCGTGATCCTCGTCGACAGCGCGGAGCGCGGGTTCGAGGCCACCGGGTCCACGCAAGGCCGGGCCAACATTGACTTGAACCCGCCGCAACAGGTGGGACACCAATTCTCAAACGCGAAAGCTCGAGGTTCACTGGATGGCTCCCAATCCTCCCGGTCCGTCGCAACGCGCCGGCCAAAGCCCGCTCGTCACGGAAATCATGGCGCGGCTGGCCAAGATCGGCATCCGCGTCGCCGACCACATGGTTGTGCGCGAGCTTGGCAATCCTCGCGCCGTGGAATTCAAGTATGGCGATCTGATCGGTTTGCGGGTTCTCGCCAACAAAAGCGACAAGCTCGTCCTCGACAATCTGAAACAGGATGGGCGCGACGACTGGCTGAATGACAACATCTCGATTCTCGTCGGCTACACCGAATGCGGCGAGATCGGGAACAATCATGTTCCGACGCCGCTTCACATCGATATTCCCCTCAACAGATCAGACCTGTTTCGCGCCTTTCTGCTCGGCGGCAGCCAGTATTCGCTGGGCGACATCCAGCGTCGCGCCAAGATCGAAAACGCCGACACCAGCGGCGTCTATCGCAAGATCGCCGATCGCATGGCGTGGAACGATCCGCCCTTCGACCTCGATTCCCATGTGGCCGACATCATCCGGATCGGCAACACGACGCTCGACGGCGTCGACTTCGTGCCACGCGATGCGCGCAAGCTCGAAATCGCGCTGCAATCCATGAAATCGGGATCGCGACGGCGCTTTGCCTGGCCGCATTCGCGCACCATCGCCACCGGCGCCACCGATTTTGCGACCGGCAAGGGCGTGACGGACAATCTGACGTTCGATGTGTCGCTCGGCGCCACCGAGGGATCGGGATACCGCGAAATCTTTGACAAGGCGCGCGCACCGGCCGGGGTTCAAGCCTCCGCGCCGATCGGCGATAGCGCTGCGGAGCGCATGTTCGAGGCGGGCGGGCCGAAGTTTTCCGGCGCGTTCTCGGATTATGTGGCGCGGCCGGATATCAGCGCGCTGCACTGCGCGGTGTCGGCCAGCAAATGCAACATCCACATCGATGAGACCGCCGTCTGCATCTATGACGACACCGGCCAGATGATCGTGTCGGGGAATGCCGGCCAGCATACCGGGGATGAACTGCTCTGGAAGACCTATGGCCCCAAACTCATGGATTTCCTGTTTTCCAAGGCTCCGGTCCTGCACTTCCTGCCGATGAACCGGATTCCCGAGGTCGTCGACCTGCGCATTCCGAGCCCGGCCAACGGCTACAAGAATTTCTCCGTGGAAGCCTTCGCGGTGCGCAAGAAGAGCCTGACCGTGTCGCTGAAATACTCCTGCGCGCCGTCCGTCCTCGACAAGGTCACCGGGCAGGACTATTTCCGAAACATCCCCGGCGGCGAGCCGCAGAAGAAGCAATTCGAGCAGGCGATCACCTTCAATATCGGTGCCACGTTCGAGGCCGGCGGCGGGCGGTGAGTGCGGGCGGGCTGATCGTCATGGCCGGGCTTGTCCCGGCCATCCACGACCTTCTTTTCTCGCGCCATCAAGGAAGACGTGGATGCCCGGGACAAGCCCGGGCATGACGGGTGAGAGATCGCGCTCCCGCTCTTTGCACCTACACCGGCAAGCCCTGCTGCTGCGCCAGGTCCTTCAGCGACACCTGCGGCCGCGCGCCGATGTGCTGGATCACCTCGGCCGCGGCGAGTGCGCCGAGCCGGCCGGCATTCTCGAAGCCGGCGCCACGCACCAGGCCGAACATGAATCCGGCGGCGAACAGATCGCCGGCGCCGGTGGTATCGACCATGCTCGGGATCGGATAGGCCGGCACCGCGATCACGCCGTCGCCTGACGCCACCACGCAGCCCTTTTCACTGCGGGTGACGACGCCGAGCTTCACGTCCTGGCGCAGCTGCGTCAGCGCGCCGTCGAAATCCGAGGTCTGATACAGCGAGTGCAGTTCGGCCTCGTTGGCGAACACGATGTCGACCGTGCCGCTGCGCATCAGGTCGAGAAATTCGCCGCGATAGCGATCGACACAGAATGAATCCGACAAGGTCAGCGCCACCTCGCGGCCGGACTCATGCGCGATCCGCGAGGCCTTGACGAAGGCCTCCTTGGCGTTCGCCGGGTCCCACAGATAGCCCTCGAGATAGATGAACCGGGATGCGGCGATCTCCGCGGGATCGATATCGGCTGTCGTCAGCTCCTGCGCCGCGCCGAGATAGGTGTTCATAGTGCGCTCGCCATCGCCCGTCACCAGGATGTAGCAGCAGCCGGTGGCGGGACCGGCGGCGGCAGCCCTGGTCTCGAACGCAACGCCGGCGGCGCGGATGTCATGCGCATAGAGCCGGCCGATCTGGTCGTCCTTGACCTTGCCGACATAGGCGGCCCGCGCCCCCAGGTTCGCGATCCCGACGATGGTATTGGCGGCGGATCCGCCTGACATTTCGGTCGCCGGTCCCATGTCGCGGTAGATCGCCGCGGCGCGGCCCTCGTCGATCAGGGCCATGCTGCCCTTGGTCATGCCGTGGGCGGCCAGAAAGCCCTCATCGGTCTTCACCAGCACGTCGAAAATCGCATTGCCGATTCCGAGAACGTCGTATTTCGCGTCAGTCATTGATCCGTCCTGTTTACGGCAATTGTGAACGGCTGCGGCCTATCACGACTGGGCTAGCGCCAGCAAGCGATGCCGCTGCTATAGAGGCCTGATGATCCGATCCATCATCACCGTCTCGACGGGAACGCTGGCTTCGCGCCTGCTCGGATTTGCGCGCGATTCCATGCTCGCGGCGCTGCTCGGCGCAGGACCCGTCGCGGACGCCTTCCTGGCGGCGTTCCAGTTCGTCAACATCATCAGGCGCCTGCTCACCGAGGGCGCGCTGAATGCGGCGCTGGTGCCGGCATGGCTGCGGTTGCGCGACACCGAGGGCGCGGCTGCGGCGGCGGCCTTCGCCGGCCGCGTGCTCGGCTCTGTCAGCACCGCGCTCGTCCTCGTGACCGTGCTGATGGGACTGTTGATGCCGGCGGTCATCAGCGCGCTGGCGCCGGGATTTGCCGGGACCGACACGCTGCGGCTCGCGGTCGATGACGCGCGTCTGATGCTGCCCTATCTCGCCTTCGCAGGCCCCGCGACCGTGATGCTGGCGCTCGCCAGCGCCCACGGGCGCTTCGGCCTGACGGCGTTTTCGCCGCTGCTGTTCAATATCGCGCTGATCGCGGTGATGACCGTGCTGGTGGTCGCGCGGCAGGAGGCGGATGTCGTCGCAACCATGCTGGCCGCGACCGTCGGAATCGCCGGGCTGCTGCAATTGCTGATCCTGGTCATGCGGCGGCGCGACGGTGATGCGGCCACGCCCCTGCGCGTATCGTTCGATGCCGAGATGCGCGGCTTTTTCGCGCGCGCGCTTCCCGCCATGATCGCAAATTCCGGACCGCAACTGCTCGCCGTGACCGGCGCCATCATCGCCTCGTCGTCGCCATCGGCGGTGTCGTGGCTCTATTTCGCCAATCGCCTGATCGAGCTGCCGCTCGGCATCGTCGGCGTTGCGATGGGGACCGTGCTGGTGCCCGCACTGACGCGCGCGCTGCGCAGTGGCGAGAAGGCCGCTGTCGCGGAAGCCGAATCGCGCGGCCTCGAGCTGGCGGTGGGGCTGGCGCTGCCCGCGATGCTCGGGTTGATCGTGCTGGCGCAGCCGATCACACGACTGCTGTTCGAGCATGGCGCGTTCACCGCGACCGACGCTGCTGCGACCGCGGAGATCCTGATCTGGCTCGCGCTCGGCCTGCCTGCCCATGTCCTGGTGAAGGCGCTGTCGCCGGCGTTTTTCGCGCGCGAGGACGGCATGGCGCCGCTGCTGGCCACGATGAAGAGCGCCGTCATCGCGATCGTACTTGCCGTTCTGCTCGGTCATTTTTTCGGCCCGCCGGGAATTGCGGCCGGCCTGGCCTGCGGCGCCTGGAGCAACGCGGCCAGCCTGATCCGCCACGGCCAGGCGACGTTCGGATTTGCCATCGACGCGGCGGCGCGGCGCCGCCTGCCGCGCCTGGTCGCGGGGGCGCTCTCGATGGGGGCGCTGCTGTGGCTCGGTACACGGCTCCTGCCCGGCCCAGGCACATCAGCCCATTCCCTGGTCCAAGCCGCCGCCCTGTTGCTTGTGATTGCCGCTGGAATTGCGAGTTACGCCGTGTTCCTCCGGCTTTTCGGCGTCATCGGCTGGCGCGAGGCGGTCACTGCGATCCGGCGACCGGGCAAGAGTGACTTGAAGAGTGACTTGAAGGGCGACTTGAAGGGCGACTTGCACGGTTAGAGCGCGCGTGGCAAACGACGGCGCCAAAGCGGCAATTCTTCAGGAACAATTCCATGGCGATCGTTGAACGGGTTTTTTCGGGCGTCCAGCCGACGGGCAATCTGCACCTCGGCAATTATCTCGGCGCGATCGTCAACTTCGTGAAGATGCAGCAGACCCACAACTGCATCTATTGCGTGGTCGACCTGCACGCGATCACGCAGGGGATCGACGTCTGGGGGGGACCTGCGGAACTGGCGCGCAACACCCGCGAGGTGACGGCGGCCTTCATCGCCGCCGGCATCGATCCGACGAAACACATCGTGTTCAACCAGAGCCAGGTGTCCGGACACGCCGAGCTCGCCTGGATCTTCAACTGCGTGGCGCGGATGGGCTGGCTCAACCGCATGACCCAATTCAAGGAAAAGGCCGGCAAGGACCGCGAGGCCGCCTCGGTCGGCCTCTACGACTATCCGGTGCTGATGGCGGCCGACATTCTGCTCTACCGCGCCACCCACGTGCCGGTCGGAGAGGACCAGAAGCAGCACCTGGAGCTGTCGCGCGACATCGCGCAGAAATTCAACAATGATTTCGGCGAGTCGATTCGCGGCCACGGCTTTGGCGACGGCGTCTATTTTCCGCAGCCGGAGCCGCTGATCACCGGGCCGGCGACGCGGGTGATGAGCTTGCGCGACGGCACCAAGAAGATGTCGAAGTCGGATCCATCAGACTATTCGCGGATCAACCTCACCGACGATGCCGACACCATCGCCCAGAAGGTCCGCAAGGCGAAGACCGATCCTGAGCCGCTGCCGTCGGAGGAAAAGGGCCTCGAGGCGCGCCCGGAGGCCGACAATCTCGTCGGTATCTATGCCGCGCTGTCGGACCAGGCCAAGGCCGACGTGCTGCGCGCGTTCGGCGGCGGGCAATTCTCCAGCTTCAAGACCGCTTTGGTCGAGCTGTGCGTCGCCAAATTGTCGCCGGTCGCGTCCGAAATGAAGCGGCTGGTGGCCGATCCCGGTTACGTCGATTCGATCCTGGTCGAAGGCGCCGACCGCGCCCGCGCGATTGCCGCCGTGACCATGCAGGAGACCAGGGACATCATCGGCTTCGTTCGCAAGCGTTGAGGCGCTCGCGCAGGCCGTCTGCCCCTTCCGCTTGGCAACCGCCTGTTGCAAAGCACAGTGGCACAGCGTTTGATGGCGTTTCTATCGAACGGGCATCGTGTCCCTCTTCCAAAACCGGAAGCGGGTATGGCAGCATGCAATCCTCGTGGGATCTGAAGCGTGTTTCGCGGACGTTCGATCGCCCAGCCTGAGAAGGCTTCTGCTGCCATACCGGGATAAGCATGACCACCCAGCGACGAAGTTACGAGACCGGTCACAAGCCGAAATGTCTTGTGGTCGTTGACGACAGCGCGGAGGGAGATCGCGCGGTCTATTACGCCAGCCGCTGGGCCGTCCGGGTCGGCGGCGGCGTCGTGATGCTGCGCCTGATCGAGACCGAGGACCAGAATCAGCAATGGCTCGGCGTCGCCGACATCATGCGCGCCGAGGCCCATGAAGAGGCCAACGCCGCGCTCGACCGCGCCGCCGGGCGCGCCAACGGGATCGCCGCAATCACGCCGGAACGCGCGATTCGCGAGGGCGAACCGGTCGAGCAGATCCTGTCTGTGATCGACGATGACGCCGACATCGCGATGCTGGTGCTGGCCGCAAATCCGGGCGCGGAAGGCCCCGGGCCGCTGATCACCCTGCTGGCCAAGACGGTCGGGTCGTTCCCGGTTCCGGTCGTGGTCGTCCCCGGCGACCTGGCAGACGCGGATATCGACGCCCTGTCATAGCTGGCTCTGCTCCCGAATTTGCGCCTGTCGACCCATTTCGCTGCTTTTCCGCGGGCCTGTGAGGCAGCCTGATGCGCAAAATCCGACCCCCGGGTTCCCTTGACCGTGCGTTTGCCGGGACCATCTGCTAACAAGATGCCACGCACCGGCCTTGAACCGGCGACGTTCGGAGAAAACCATGTTTATTCAGACAGAAGCGACCCCCAATCCCGCCACCCTCAAATTCATCCCCGGCCGCGTCGTGCTCGACGGCGGCACGCTGGAGTTCGCCAGCCGCGACGCCGCCGGGCGCTCGCCGTTGGCGGAGCGCCTGTTCGCCGTTCCCGGCGTCACCAGCGTGTTCTACGGCTCCGACTTCATCACCGTGACCAAGCGCGAGGGCGACTGGCAGCATCTCAAGCCATCGATCCTCGGCGCCATCATGGAACACTACATGTCCGGCGCGCCGCTGCTCGCCGACGGCAGCGCCGCCAATGACGAGGCGCAAGACGAGGATGCCGAGTTCTTCGACGAGGCCGACACCGAAACGGTGGACATGATCAAGGACCTGATCGAGACGCGGGTGCGCCCCGCCGTCGCCAACGACGGCGGCGACATCACGTTTCGCGGCTTCAAGGATGGAATCGTGTACCTCAACATGAAGGGGTCCTGCGCAGGCTGCCCATCCTCGACCGCGACGCTGCAGCACGGCATCCAGAACCTGTTGCGGCATTTCGTGCCCGACGTGGTTGAAGTCAGGCCCATGTGACTTGCCGATGTGATTGGGAGTGGCGAATTGTGAGCGGCGAACGGCGAATGGTTTTTCCTCCTGATTGTCTGTTCGCTGTTCGCGCTCCGCTGTTCGCACGTTTCCCATGCTGATTCTCGCCATCGATACGGCGCTCGATGCCTGCGCAGCCGGCGTCCTCGACACCAACGCGGGCGAATTGATCGCGCAGGAATCGCAGGCGATGAAGCGCGGCCATGCCGAGGCATTGATGCCTCTGCTGGCCCGCGTCATGAAAAACTCGGGCGTGCCGTTCGTGGCGCTCGACCGTATCGCAGTAACGACCGGCCCCGGCAGCTTCACCGGCTTGCGCGTCGGACTTTCAGCCGCGCGCGGAATCGGCCTTGCCGCCAACAAGCCGGTGGTCGGGCTAACGACGCTGTCCGCCTACGCCGCGCCGGTCGTCAGTCGCAACGACGAGCAGCCGGTGATTTCGGCCATCGATGCGCGACATGATCATGTCTATTTTCAGGTCGTCAGCGGCAATGGCAGCTCGCTGATCCGGCCGCGCGTCGGGCCGATCGAGGAAGCGCTCGCCGCTTCGCGGTTCGGCGCGCCACACATGGTCGGCAACGCGGCCCAGATCCTGGCGGACCGCTGGCCCGCTCACGCGCCGCCGCCGTTCAAGGTCGATGCGCAACCGGCGCCCGACATCGCCTGGCTGGCCTGGCTCGGCGCGGCGGTCTCTCCGGAGACGTCGCCGCCGCGGCCTTATTACTTGCGCGCGCCCGACGCCAAGCCTCCCGGAAATATATTGCAGGCACCGCCACTGCTGAACCCGGCATGATGTCCTGGCTCACCGGACTCTTCGGCAACGGCATTGCCGTGGTCGGATCTGCGACCGGCCGCGATGCACGACGCATGGCGCAGTTGCACGGCGCATCGTTTCATCGCGGCTGGGGCGAAGCCGAGTTCGACGGCATGTTGGCCGAGCGCAATACGCTGATCCACTTGTTGCGAATGAAACGCAAAGTCATTGGCTTCGTCGTGTCGAGAATGGCCGCGGATGAAGCTGAAATCCTGTCCGTTGTCATCGACTCCGCCCATCGCGGCCGCGGCCTGTCGCGCAATATGTTACTGACTCATCTCGGACATCTTGCCGGACACGGTGTGCAAAAGGTATTTCTCGAGGTCGAAGAGAACAATCAGCCGGCACGGCGTCTTTATGAGCAAACCGGATTTGCCGTGGTCGGACGCCGCGAGCGTTATTATCGACAACCCGGCGGGGAACATTTGAATGCGCTTCTGATGCGACGCGACTTGTCGTAACATGCGCGCGGTGGCAGAAGACGCTGCTCATGTACAAGAGAGTCCCATGACCGCATTGAAATCGTCCGAGCTCCACGTCTCCGGCATCGAAGCGCGTTGCGCCGCCACCGGCATGCGCATGACCGAGCAGCGCCGTGTTATCGCGCGGGTGCTTGCGGAAGCCGACGATCATCCGGACGTTGAGGAATTATATCACCGCTGCGTGGCGGTGGACGACAAGATCTCGATCTCGACGGTGTATCGCACCGTCAAGCTGTTCGAGGACGCCGGCATCATCGAGCGGCATGATTTCCGCGAGGGCCGCGCCCGCTATGAGCAAATGCGCGACAGCCATCACGACCATCTGATCAATCTGCGCGACGGCAAGGTGATCGAATTCACCTCCGAGGAAATCGAGAAGCTGCAAGCTGAAATCGCGCGCAAGCTCGGCTACAAGCTGATTGACCACCGGCTCGAGCTGTATTGCGTTCCTCTCGACGACGACAAGACCTCGTCATAGGACCGCGTGATACACAGACATCATCTTTGCCGGGTCATGTGTTCCGGATTTGAGGTAGCTCGTACCCGCCAAGCCGAAATCGCGCGCAAGCTTCCCGACGATCTCGAAGCCTGATGAAGCGCGCCACCCTGGAGCGCTAGGCGCACGAGCTGCGACCGATCTCCAATGTCGATAGTACGATCGACGCGATCGCGGCCGGCATGACCGCGCTCGGCTTTCACGGTGGCAGCCATTGCCGCCCCAACCATGACGAAGCACTGCGCGCCGCGGCGCCTACAGAACCTTCGAGGACATGCGGCAATTGCCAGTGCTCTTGGCGCAAAGCGCAGCCAGGATCGGAGGCAACCGAGCACCGAATCGCCTGATTCCAGTGTGCTCCGCGGACAGCAGACCCCGGAATGATCGCCACACGCTGGATTTTCGGCGTTTTGGCCCTATATCTGAGCGCCGCCAGGCGCGAGCCGCGCGCCCCAGGAACAAGTCAGGACCCCATGACGCCGCCGCGCAAGCTGCACATCAAGTCTTATGGCTGCCAGATGAACGTCTACGATGCCCAGCGCATGGTGGACACGCTGGCGGGCGAAGGATTTGCCGAGACCGCGACCATCGACGACGCCGATCTGGTGATTCTCAACACCTGCCACATCCGCGAAAAGGCCGCCGAGAAGGTCTATTCGGAGCTGGGGCGGCTGCGTCTGGCCAAGGAAGAAGCCGCGCGGAACGGCCGGCAGATGCGCATCGCGGTCGCCGGCTGCGTGGCGCAGGCGGAAGGCGCCGAGATCATCCGCCGCGCGCCGGTCGTCGACGTCGTGGTCGGCCCGCAAAGCTATCATCATCTGCCGCAACTGCTGGCGCGCGCCAGCGCCGAGGGCCGCGCCATCGAGACCGAATTTCCGGTGGAGGACAAGTTCGCATTTCTGCCGCCGCCCGGGCGCGAGGCGATCCGCGCGCGCGGCATCTCGGCCTTCGTGACCGTTCAGGAAGGCTGCGACAAATTCTGTACGTTCTGCGTGGTGCCTTATACGCGCGGCGCGGAAGTCTCGCGGCCGGTGAGCCGGATCGTCGACGACGTCGCGCGGCTCGCCGACAATGGCGTGCGCGAAATCACCCTGATCGGACAGAACGTCAACGCCTATCATGGCGAGGGACGGGACGGGCGGCCCTGCTCGCTCGGCCGGCTGCTCCATCGCCTCGCCGAAATCCCCGGCATCGTCCGGCTGCGCTACGCGACCAGCCACCCCTGCGATGTCGATGACAGCCTGATCGCGGCCCATCGCGATCTGCCGGCGCTGATGCCCTTCGTGCACCTGCCGGTACAGTCGGGTTCCGACCGCATCCTGGAGGCGATGAATCGCCGCCATACCGCCGGTGATTACCGCAGAACCATCGACCGTTTCCGCTCCGTCCGCCAAGATATTGCATTTTCATCGGATTTTATCGTTGGCTTCCCCGGCGAGACCGCGGAAGATTTTTCCGCGACACTCGCGCTTGTCACGCAAATAGGGTACGCTGCAGCATATTCGTTCAAATACTCGCCACGGCCGGGCACGCCGGCGGCGGAGATGCAGGAGACGGTGTCAGCGACCGACATGGACGAGCGATTGGCGCGGCTTCAGGAGTTGATCGACAGCCAGCAATCGGCCTTCAACAAGGCCGCGATTGGCGCCACCGTCGATGTGCTGTTCGAGCGCGCCGGCCGCAATCCCGGACAGATCGTCGGACGCACCGCCTATCTGCAGCCGGCTCACGTGATGGCTTCGCCCGAGATCGTCGGTCAGGTCATGCCGGTGCGGATCGATAGCCTGGAGCGCTACAGCCTGCTCGGCGAACTCGCGGTCTCGCTGCCGGGGGCCGCAATTGCCCCGATCGCCCCTCACATGACCACGGGAGCCTGAACCCTTGCCCAAAAGCGCATCGGATTCACCCTCACGCGCTCATCGTGCCGCCGACCTGACCTTCCTGCACCGCGCGCGGCGAATGCAATCCCGGGATACCGGATCGAGGAACGGCACGAGACTGACAAAGCCTGCTCGTGCCCAGGGCTTTTCTTTCATGAAAAGTGACTTTCCGAAGTTCGTGAAGAGTGGGTACTGAGATGGATCCCGAACTCCGGAAAGGGAGCGCTGGCCGCAAGCTGGATCGCGACATGCAAGTTCCGCCCGAGACACAGGTCGTGATCGATTTCGACGACAATCGCGCGGCCTCCGCGCTGGTCGGGCCCTACGGCCAGCACCTCGCCTTGATCGAGAGACGGCTCGGAATCATCGTCGATTCACGAGGCAATCACATCACGATCGCCGGTTCGCGCGACGGCTGCGACGCCGCCCGGCGGGTGCTGGAAGCGCTGTATCTGCAGGCAACCCAGGGACAGGAACTGACCCAGGGCGACGTCGAAGGCGCGATTCGCGCCATCATCGCCCAGGGGTCGCTGTTCGAATACGACGCCAAGTCGGCCAAATCCGCATTCGAAACCATCAACCTGCGCAAGCGCCCGGTGCGGGCGCGAACTGCCGCGCAGGATTCCTATATCCGCGCGCTGAAGCGCCACGAGATGGTGTTCGGCATCGGCCCTGCCGGCACCGGCAAGACCTGGCTCGCGGTGGCGCAGGCGGCGCAATTGTTCGAGCGCAAGGAAGTCGACCGGATCATCCTGTCGCGTCCCGCGGTCGAGGCCGGTGAACGCCTCGGCTTCCTGCCCGGCGATCTGCGCGAGAAGGTCGATCCCTATCTGCGGCCGATCTACGATGCGCTGTATGACCTGATGGACGCGCGCATCGTCGAGCGCGCGCTGCAGACCGGCGAGATCGAGATCGCGCCGCTCGCCTTCATGCGCGGCCGCACCCTCACCAACGCCGTCATCATTCTCGACGAGGCGCAGAACACGACGTCGATGCAGATGAAGATGTTTCTCACCCGCCTCGGCGAGAACAGCCGCATGATCATCACCGGCGATCCGTCCCAGGTCGACCTGCCGAACGGCCAGACCTCCGGCCTCGCCGAGGCCGCGCGCCTGCTTGACGGCGTCGAAGGCATCTCACAGGTGAAATTCACCGCCGAGGACGTGATCCGCCATGAACTGGTGGCGCGGATCGTGGCAGCCTACGAAGGCGTGCCGAAGCGGTGAGCCGACCATCGTCGCAGTGGGCGCTCGTGGAGTGGATTTGATATTCGCTGCTCAGGCCCGAACAAGGCCAGATATTTGATTTTGACAAGATGAATTCTTCCCTTCCCATGACCGAGGTTCTCGTCACTGCCGATTGCTGGCAGGCCGAACCCGACGCCGAAGCGGTGATCCAGCGCGCCGTCGCGGCCGCGGCACAATTCACCGACGCCGACGTCGGCGACGCCGAGCTCGCGGTGATGCTGACCGACGATGCCGGCATCCGCACGCTGAACCACAACTGGCGCGGCATCGACAAGGCGACCAACGTGCTGTCGTTTCCCGCCTTGCAGGCGACCGGCCCTGGCGGTGACGACGATGCGCCGCGCATGCTCGGCGATATCGCCATCGCCTATGAAACGCTGCGACGGGAGGCCGACGACGAACGCAAGCCGTTCGCCGATCACCTCAGCCATCTCGCGGTCCACGGCTTTCTCCATTTGATCGGCTACGATCACGACAACGACGACGACGCCGAGGCCATGGAAGCGCTCGAACAGGAGATCCTGGCGCAACTCGGGATTCCCGATCCCTATGCGGAACGGGAACGGATGGACTGACATGGCCGATTCCGAACCGACCCACGACAATCCGCGCCTTACGCAAAACCTGCCGGCCGTGGTGCCCCAGGCCGAGAACGGTCGCGCCACGACGGAAAGCTGGCTGCTGCGGGTGGTCCGCAGCCTGTTCGGCTGGAAGGCCGGATCGGTGCGCGACGATCTGCAAATCGTGCTCGATGCCTCGACCCCCGACGATGTCGGATTTTCCGCCGTCGAGCGCACCATGCTGCGCAATATTCTCGACCTGCATGAACGGCGCATCGCCGACGTCATGGTGCATCGGGCCGACATCGTCGCGATCAAGCGCGACATCCAGATCGGCGAACTGATGAGCCTGTTCGAGAGCGCGGCGCATTCGCGCCTCGTGGTCTACAATGAGACCCTCGATGATCCGGAAGGGATCGTGCATATCCGCGATCTCCTCGCCTTCATGACGGCGCGCGCGCGGGTGCCGGATGCAACCAAGACCCGGCGCAAGAAGCCGTCTCCGGCCGGGCTCGATCTGCGCAGCGTCGACCTCGCGCTGCCGCTGTTCGAGGCCAACATCATCCGCAAATTGCTCTATGTTCCGCCGTCGATGCGCGCGATCGACCTGCTGGCGCAGATGCAGGCTTCGCGCATCCACCTCGCGCTCGTCGTCGACGAATATGGCGGCACCGACGGGCTGGTGTCGATCGAGGACATCGTCGAGCAGATCGTGGGCGAGATCGACGACGAGCATGACAGCGACGTGCCGCCGGCGATCGTGCGCCAGGCCGACAATTCCTTCATCGCCGACGCGCGCGCCAGCCTCGACGACGTCCGCTCGGTGATCGGCGAGGATTTCGTCACCGGCGAGGCCGGCGAAGAGGTCGAGACGCTCGGCGGCTATCTGGTCAGTCATGTCGGCCGGCTGCCGGTGCGTGGCGAGGTCATTTCCGGCCCCGGCAATTTCGAGGTCGAAGTGCTGGACGCCGATCCGCGCCGGGTGAAGCGCCTGCGCATCGCCGTCCGCAAGGAGCGTGCCGCGCCACGGACGCAACGCGAGCCCCGCCGCCGCGAGGCCCCCTCCGAGGCCGGGCAACCTGCCAATAGTGGCAGTGCGAACCCGCCGTCCGGTGACGGAGCGGAAACCTCGTGAACAAGGCAAGCTGGACATTCGCAGGCCTCGGCCAGGCGATCATGCTGTCATGGGGCTGGAAACGCGCGAGCATCGCACTGGCCGCCGGCGTGCTGTCCGACCTTGCGATGGCGCCATTCAATGCCTGGCCGGTGCTGTTCCTGACCTTCCCGGTCATGGTCTGGCTGATCGACGGCGCAGGCGGGGGGCGGCTGCGCGGCGTTCCGGCCGCCGCGATGGCCGGCTTCTGGTTCGGCCTCGGCTATTTCGTGCCGGGACTTTACTGGATCGGCTACGCCTTCCTGGTCGACGCCTCGACCTTCGCCTGGCTGCTGCCTTTCGCCGTGCTGGGTCTGCCGGCCTATCTCGCACTGTTCATGGCCTTTGGCTTCGCGCTCGCCCGCCTGATCTGGACCTCCGACGCCGCGCGGGTCTTCGCGCTCGCGTTTGGCTTGACGGTGAGCGAATGGCTGCGCGGCCACGTGCTGACCGGCTTTCCCTGGAACGCCCTCGGTTATGCGCTGAGCGAGCCCCTGGCATTGGCGCAGTCGGCTTCCCTGATGGGCCTGTGGGGCATGACATTTCTCGCGGCAGCGATCTTCGCAAGCCCGGCGGTGCTGATCGACCGGGACGCGCGGGGCCGGACGCCGTGGCTCGCGCCGGCAGCCGCACTGGCACTGCTGATGGCGATGGGGGCGTTCGGCGCCGTCAGGCTGGCGCTGAACCCGACCGTCATGGACAAGGTCAAACTGCGGATCATGCAGCCCAACCTGGAACAGGACGCCAGGTTCAACTACGCCGCCAAGGCGGCGGTGATGCAGAAATATCTCACGCTCTCGGACCGCGCATCCGGCCCACAATCCACCGGCGTGCGGGACGCCAGCATCCTGATCTGGCCCGAATCCGCCTTTCCGTTCTTTTTGACGCGAGAGGCCGACGCGATGGCGGGGATCGCCGAGCTCCTGCCGAAAGGCACGGTCCTGATCACCGGCTCGGTTCGCGCCCCCGATCTGCCGCCCGGCGCACGCATTACGACGGCTTATAACTCGATCTATGTCATCGATCACGACGGCAGCGTGGTTTCGATCTACGACAAACTGCACCTCGTCCCGTTCGGGGAATATCTGCCATTCCAGGATTTCATGGAGCGGCTCGGCTTCGAGCAGCTCACCCGGCAGCAGGGCGGATTCATCGCGGGCTCGGTCAGGCGTACCCTGGAGATCCCGAACGCGCCGGGCGCGCTGCCCCTGATTTGCTACGAGGCGATTTTTCCCGCGATCGCCCGGTCGGGCGACGACCGGCCCGGATGGATGGTCAACCTGACCAATGATGGCTGGTTCGGAATCTCGACCGGCCCCTATCAGCATTTGCAGCAGGCGCGCATGCGTGCCATCGAACAGGGATTGCCGCTGGTCCGCGCAGCGAACACGGGCATCTCGGCCGTCATCGATCCGCTAGGGCGGATCGTCGCACACCTCGGGCTGGGGGTCGAAGGCGTCCTTGATTCGCGGCTGCCGTCTCCGATCGCGGAAACGATTTATGCGAGGCTTGGAGACATTCCCGCCGGGATTTTCGTGACCGCGGGCCTGTTGATCGCACTTTCGCGGCGCACGACCAAGCGAAACTCCTGACGTCTGCATATTCTTGCTCCTTTTTCATTGCGTCTCTTTATTTCGAGCAGATTCAAAGAAAAATTCTGCGGCATGCGGCATACCACTAGTTGACAGAAGCACCGCGCCATTCGCATTCTGAAGCCCCTCCCAGATACCAGTCATGCCTCTGTGAGACTGTATCGCCCAGCTGCAATCGTTTGCGTTCTGCCTGTTCTCGAGGAGTGCCGGATATGTCAAAAGCGCCCAATCCTGTTGACAAATATGTTGGCAGCAGGGTGCGCATGCGCCGTATCATGCTCGGTATGAGCCAGGAAAAACTTGGCGAAGCCCTGGGTCTCACCTTTCAGCAGATCCAAAAATACGAAAAGGGCACGAACCGGGTCGGCGCGAGTCGCATTCAGCAGATTTCCGAGATTCTTCAGGTGCCGGTGTCGTTCCTGTTCGAAGGCGGCCCGAGCGGCAAAATCGACGGCGTAAACGACGGCGGTTCGCCAACCTACGTTTCCGATTTCCTCGCGACATCGGAAGGCCTGGCCCTGACCCGCGCGTTCACCAAGATCGCCGACAACAAACTCCGGCGCAGCATCGTCGACCTCGTCGAACAGATTGCCACCCGCGAAGCGCCGGAAAAGGATTGAACACGGTCGTCAGACGACAGCCGCGGAGACGCGGCTGCAGTCTCACACCGAAGCCTGGTGCCGCCGATCTGAAGTTCCTGCGTCACCAGGGGCAGCGATATCCGATCTCGCGTCAGATTGTATCGGAGCCTCACCACCACCCCGTTGTTTTGGTTCGCTTTCCTGCACTCGAGCAGTTTCCGCTTCGCACCACGCCCGGTTGCTGATAAGGCCGCGCGGGGCACGCGAGGCTGGACGGTGACGATCCGTTTCCGTGTACAATCTGTAATGTCTCCAGCGCTGTCGCTGTTGTCTCGCCCGGGCCGACAAAGTCGCCTGCAGATATGTCTCCATTGAAGAAGTTTTCGCGATGACCGCCAATCTGTTCGACCCGAACGCCATCCTCGACGGCATCCGCCAATGGGTCGAGATCGAAACGCCGACGGACGCCCCCGAGCAGGTCAACCGGCTGGCGACCCTGGTCGCCGACGGCTATCGCGACCTGCCCGTCACAATCGAACGGGTTCCCGGAACGGCGGGGTGTGGCGATCATCTGGTGGTGCGGTCGTCCTGGGGGCAGGACGCGCCGGGCCTGCTGGTTCTGAGCCATATCGATACGGTGCACCCGATCGGCTTCATCGAGCGCCTCCCGTTCCGGATCGAGGGCGACATCGCCTTCGGACCCGGGATCTACGACATGAAGGGCGGCGCTTATCTCGCCTATCACGCGTTCCGCCAGCTCTGCCTGAGCGGCGAGCGCTCGCCGCTCGGCATCACCCAGCTGTTTACCTCGGACGAAGAGATCGGCAGCCCGACCTCGCGCGCGCTTATCGAGGCCGAGGGCCGCAAGGCGAAGTATGTTCTGGTGACGGAACCGGCCCGCGACGGCGGCAAGATCGTCACCGGGCGCAAGGGCGTCGGCCGCTTCGAAGTCTTCATCAAGGGCACCCCCGCCCATGCCGGCACGCGCCCGGAAGACGGCCGCAGCGCCATCCGCGAACTCGCCAATGTGATCCAGTCGCTGGAGGCCATGAACGATCTGGCCCGTGGCGTCACCGTCAATGTCGGCGTGGTCAGAGGCGGCACACGGCCCAACGTCATCGCCGAGCACGCCTACGCGGAAGTCGATTTGCGGGTTCCGACCATCGCCGATGCCGAGGAACTCGCCCTCAGGATTCTCACCCTGAAGTCACGCACCGCTGGAGTCATCGTCGAGGTCACGGGCGAGCTCAACCGACCTCCGTACGAGAAGGGTAACGCCGGCGCGGCGCTGTTCGAGCATGCAAGGACGCTGGCCGCGGACCTCGGCTTCGATCTCGTCGATACCTTCACGGGCGGCGGATCGGACGGCAATTTCACCGCGCCGATGACCGCGACCCTCGACGGCCTCGGCGTTGACGGCAAGGGCGCGCATACCCATTACGAGCAGATGTATATCTCCTCCATCGAGCCGCGCGCGCGGCTGTTGTACCGGCTGTTCCAGACGCTGCGATGACCGCCGCGGACGACGATCATCGCGACGGCGATCCGTCGGACGAGGACGGCACCGACGCGCCGCGCGCCTTTTTCGGCCGGCGCAAGGGGCACAAGCTGCGCCCCCACCAGGCCGACCTGATCGACCATCTGCTGCCGCATCTCGCGCTCGACATTCAGGCTCCAGAGCCGCCTGACCTGTCCAGCCTGTTCGATCCGCCGACCACGGAGCTCCGGCTCGAAATCGGTTTTGGCGGCGGCGAACATCTGGTCGCGGAGGCCCGCGCCCATGCCGACACCGGGTTCATCGGCTGCGAGCCCTACGTCAATGGCTTGGCGAAGATCCTGGCGCAGATCGAAGCGCACAACATCGGCAACATCCGCCTGTTCGCCGGCGACGCCGCCGAGCTGCTCGCCTGGCTGCCGCCCCGCGCGCTGGCGCGGATCGACCTGATCCATCCCGATCCCTGGCCGAAGCGGCGTCACTGGAAGCGGCGTTTCGTGCAGGACGCGACGATTGCCGCGATGGCACGCGTACTGAGGCCCGACGGCGAATTTCGCTTCGTCAGCGATATCGACGATTACTGCGCCTGGACGCTGGCGCATCTGCTGCGATCGCGTGATTTCGCCTGGACCGCCGAGCGAGCGGATGATTGGCGTCTGCCATGGGATGGCTACACCATGACGCGCTACGGACAGAAGGCCGCGCGGGAGGGCCGTGTCGCGGCGTATCTCAGATTTCGGAGAGTTGGTTAGCTCTCTCCGTCATTCCGGGGCGCGCAACGCGCGAACCTCAGGCGCGCAATTGCGCGTCGGGGAATCTCGAGATTCTCAGATGTGCAATTGCACATCATAGTTCGATCCTTTGCATCGCCCCGGAATGACGGAGCCGGGGAATGACGGCCCTGGAGGCTGCGGCGTGCAACGCCTCAATCCCGGCACGCCTCACGCCGCGGGCCGGCTCTTCCAGAAGTTCACCACGCGCTCGGCGGTCGATGGCATCAGCCGCATGAAATTCGCCCGTGCGGCTTCCAGATCGGCGGCGGCCGGCGACTGGTTCGGCCCGTAGCGGAGCAGGATCAGGGCGCGCACCGTCGCCCAGTCGAAGCCGATGGTCTTGCCGAGTATCAGGACCGGATCGTGCCGGTCGCCTGACAACAGCCGGTCGAGCGTCAAGAGTCTCACCCCCGACATGGCCGCCAGCGCGGCGACCGCTTCCTCGTAGCGCCAGGCCTTGGCGAAACCCAGCACGGCACCTTCGGTCAAGCCGCCGGCGGCGTGCAGCGAGAGAATGGTCCGTTGCGCCGAGACGAAATCGCGGCGGTTCTCCAGCCGCTCGGCGGCCTCCATCATCTCGGCCATCGCCTGCTTGATCGCCTCCTGCCGCTCCGGCTCGACAACATCGAACAGACGGCGGCGCACCACGTCGAGCGACCCGGCCAGCAGCTCCTTCAAATGCCGGTCGGAGAGATCGCGCCGCTGGCCGATCGTCAGCGTCAGCACGCCATCCCAGTTGGCGCGCCGGACCAGTTCGGAATAGCCGTTGTCGGAAAACTGGGCGCCGGCATTGCCGGCGGCGCGCCGCACCACCGCGCGATCGCCCCGGCGGATGATGACGTCGGTGAGAACGGTGGACAGCTCCGGCCGCTCCGACAGGGCCAGAAGATGGCCCTGACCCTTGACGCTGGCGATGTCGAGCAAGACCTGTTCGTCGAGCACCCGCGAGCGGCGCAGCAACGGCCCGGCCACCAGGATCTCGTTCTCGCGCGCCAGTTGACCGACCAGCGTGCGCGGCGCGTTCGCAAGCAGCGACAGGCGCTCGGCGAGATCGGCTCGCTCCCTGACGTCAGCATGCGGAACGAGATCGGTCAGAAGCCCGTCGAACAGGTCGACATGCCTCGGCCGCAGCGTCGCGGCATCCTGCAGGAAAAGCGCGGCAATTCGGCGCGCTGCCTCGGCGCGGCGTTCGGGATCGCCATGTCTGACGATTTCATCCAGCCCTGGGATCAGCGCGGTGGCGGCTGTCATTGACCCTGCTCAAAACGCAACCCGGACTGCGCAATCATCCCATCCCCGCCACCTGTCCGGCGAGGTTCATGGTAATTTATGAGGCCTTTGGTGAAGGAAGGGTTAGGCCCGAAGGTCCCGCCTTCGCAAAAGTACCGGCCAAATGAACTGCGAGGATTGGAATCGAAGCAGGAGGCCTTGCCGGAACCGGGAAAAGCCGTTATATCAGCGCCAACTTACGGTCTCATACGATAGCGTGGTGAGAGTGGGCCCCCCGGGACCCGCTCTTTTTTATTACCTGAATCCGCCCGATGCCGGTAACGGCGCCGACCGGTTCGGGGAACACGGCCGCACCAGGTAAGGCCGGCCAACCGGATGCCCGATCTGACACTGCACATGACCCATCCAGCCGCAGGTTCCGTGGACACTGATCTCGTGACCGACCCCTTGACCCTCCCCTTGGCCAGCCCCTCGGGCAGCGCCGGGGCGGATCTGTTGGCCGAGCCGCGGCTCGTGGTCGAGCCGGGCGTCGCGGCGCGGGTCGCTGCGGTGGCGGCACCGGTGCTGCAGGGCATGGGCTACCGGCTGGTCCGGATCAAGATTTCGGGAGAGGCCGGCTGTACGGTCCAGGTCATGGCCGAGCGGCCGGACGGCACCATGCTGATCGACGATTGCGAAGCGGTGTCGCGCGCGCTGTCACCGGTGCTCGATATTGCCGATCCGATCGACCGCGCCTACCGGCTGGAGATCTCCTCGCCCGGTATCGACCGCCCGCTGGTCCGCCGTTCCGATTTCGAACGCTATGCCAGCCATCTGGTCAAGATCGAGATGGCCGTTGCGCATCAGGGCCGCAAGCGGTTCCGTGGCACGCTGGGCGGCGTCGAAGGCAGCACGGTGCGGCTGACGCGCGATGAGGTGCCTGCGGGCGAGGACGCCGATGTGTGTCTCATCATGGAAGAGATCGCCGATGCCCGGCTGGTCCTGACCGACGAGCTGATTGCGGAATCGATGCGGCGCGGCAAGGCCGCGGAGCGTGAGCTGAAGCGCGAACTGGGGCTGGAGCCGCCGGCGCCGCCACATGCCAAGAACGCCATGACCAAGAGCGCGTTGACCAAGAGCGCGGCGGCGAAGCCGGGGCGGAGCAAGAAGCCGCTTCCGAAGAAGCCGTTACCGAAGAATACCAAACAGCACCGCCTCGCGGCTGAGCGACCGCGCAGAGGCGAACCCGATTTGACCGAAGGAGACTAGTTATGGCCGTCAGCGCCAACAAACTCGAATTGCTGCAAATCGCCGACGCTGTTGCGCGTGAAAAGTCGATCGACCGCAGCATCGTGATCTCGGCCATGGAAGACGCGATCGCCAAGGCGGCGCGGGCGCGCTACGGCAGCGAGACCGACGTCCACGCCGAAATCGACGCCAAGAAGGGCGAACTGCGGCTGTCCCGTCACATGCTGGTGGTCGAGCACGTCGAAAACCCCGCCAACCAGATTTCGCTGGTCGACGCCCAACGCGCCAATCCGGGCGCCCAGGTCGGTGACACCATTGCCGATACGCTGCCGCCGCTCGAATATGGCCGCATCGCCGCGCAATCCGCCAAGCAGGTGATCGTGCAGAAGGTGCGCGAGGCCGAGCGCGACCGCCAGTACCAGGAATTCAAGGACCGCATCGGCGATATCGTCAACGGCGTCGTCAAGCGCGTCGAGTATGGCAGCGTGATCGTCGATCTCGGTCGCGGCGAAGCCATCATCCGCCGCGACGAAATGCTGCCGCGCGAGCTGTTCCGCAACGGCGACCGCGTCCGCGCCTATATTTTCGACGTGCGGCGCGAAACCCGCGGTCCGCAGATCTTCCTGTCCCGCACCCATCCGCAATTCATGGCCAAGCTGTTCGCGCAGGAAGTGCCGGAAATCTATGACGGCATCGTCGAGATCAAGGCGGTGGCCCGCGATCCCGGCTCGCGCGCCAAGATCGGCGTGATTTCGCGCGATTCATCGGTCGATCCGGTCGGCGCCTGCGTCGGCATGCGCGGCTCGCGCGTGCAGGCGGTGGTCAACGAACTGCAGGGCGAGAAGATCGACATCATTCCGTGGTCCCCCGACATCGCGACCTTCGTCGTCAACGCACTGGCGCCCGCCGAAGTCGCCAAGGTCGTCATTGACGAAGACCGCGAGCGGATCGAGGTCGTCGTTCCCGACACCAACAATCAGCTGTCGCTTGCGATCGGCCGGCGCGGCCAGAACGTGCGCCTCGCGTCGCAGCTGACCGGCTGGGATATCGACATCCTCACCGAGCAGGAAGAATCGGAGCGCCGTCAGGCCGATTTCGAAAATTCCACACGCGTCTTCATGGAAGCGCTCAATGTCGACGAAGTCGTGGGCCAATTGCTGGCGTCGGAAGGTTTCACCTCGGTCGAGGAACTGGCGCTGGTGGATGTCAAGGAACTGGCGGGCATCGAGGGCTTCGACGAGGAGACCGCCAACGAACTGCAGACCCGTGCCAAGGAATATCTGGATCAACTCGAGAGCGAACTCGAAGCCAAGCGAAAGGAACTCGGCGTGGAAGATGCACTGAAAGCGGTACCCGGCGTCACGTCGAAGATGCTGGTGAAGCTCGGCGAGAACGAGATCAAGACCGTCGAGGACCTCGCCGGCTGCGCGACCGACGATCTGGTCGGCTGGGTCGAGCGCAAGGATGGCGGCGAGCAGACCAAGCACGCCGGCTTCCTCGATGGCATCGAAATCTCCCGCGACGAGGCTGAGCGCATGATCATGCAGGCCCGCGTCAAGGCCGGATGGATCACCGAGGCCGATCTCGCCAAGCAGGCCGAGACGTCCGAGACCGCCGAGACCCACCCGGCCTGATATCGCCGATGTGACGTTCGTGAACCGGAGGCCGCTCAAGATGGACCACGAATTTCGGAAGCGGTTGCTATAATGTTGCATGAGATGCCCGTTGCCATGACCACCCCACGCCTGAAATGACCGGAGAGACACCTCGCGCATGCTTGCGAACGCCGACCCCGATCTCGACAACGGACCGCGGACCGAGAGGGCCGCGACGTCGCGGATGTGCGTGGTCAGCCGCGAGGTGCGGCCGATCGGCGAGCTGATCCGCTTCGTCGTCTCCCCCCAGGGCGAGGTGATGCCGGATCTGAAACGCAGGCTTCCCGGCCGAGGATTGTGGATTTCGGCCTCGCGGCAGGTGGTTGCGGAAGCGGTCCGGCGTCACCAGTTTGGCAAGGGGTTCCGGCGCGACGTCCGCGTAGCGCCGACGCTGGCCATCGATACCGAGACATTGCTGGTCCGCAGCGTGGTTGAGGCCCTTGCCATGGCCGCGAAAGCGGGACAAGTGGTGTCCGGCTTTTCCAAGGTCGAGGCAGCGCTGGGGCCGCGGGCGGGCCGATCCGCCCTCGCCGGCCTGATCCACGCTTCCGATGGGGCCGCGGACGGAATTCGCAAACTTGATGCGCTGACACGTGAAAAAGAGGGGAACAGGGGTGAATCGGCTAAAATCCCGATCATCACTGCGTTAACTTCCGCAGAATTGGATTTGGCACTAGACCGGGCAAATGTGATACATGCAGCGCTGCTCGCGGGCCCGGCGAGCAAAACCTTCCTGTCGCGCAGCCAGACCTTGGTCCGATACCGGCTGGCAGGTGACGACAAGACCGCCGAAACAGCGGCCGCGAATTCTGAATAAAGACGACTTCTGAATACTGACGACTTGCATCAGACGACTTGCATAAAACGACTTGCATCAAACGACGTGCGGTGACGCACAACGCTAACCGAGATTAGGACTGCTGAATGGCCGAACAGAATACGCCTGGCGACAAGAAGCTGAGTGTCCCGAGCAAGACCTTGACGCTCAAGCCGCGCGTCGAGACGGGCACCGTGCGCCAGAGCTTCCCGCACGGCCGCAGCAAGCAGGTGGTCGTCGAAAAGCGCGGCAAGCGCCGGGTCGGCGGCGACGGGCCGATGGGCGAGACCGTGCATGCACCAGAGCCGCCGCCGCCGGTGGCGCCTCCGAGGGCTGCCGCGGCGCCAGCGCCCGCGCGCCCCACGCCGAGCCAGTCACCCGCGGCGGGTCGGGGTGGGTCCGGCGTGGTGTTGCGGACGTTGACCGAGGATGAGCGGTCGGCCCGCGCCAATGCGCTGGCCGACGCCAGGGTGCGCGATATCGAGGAACGCCGTCTGGCCGAAGAGGAAGCCAAACGGCGCGCCAGCCGCGAAGGCATCGAACAGGCCGAGCGGGAAGCCGCGGAAGCTCGTCGCAAGGCCGAGGAAGAGCGCCACCGGCTCGACGAGGAAGCCAAGCGCAAGGCCGAGCAGGAAGCCAAGAAGCGGTTCGGAGAAGGCGAAGCGCGGCCCGCAGCCGCCGGCGCCGCCACCGCGTCGACCGCGCCTGCGGCCCGTACGAGCGCCCGCCCCCCGGGCGGCGCGGCCTCCCCGGCCGCGGCGCGAACGGCAGCGGCAGCCGCAGCAGCCCCCGCTGCCCGCGCCCCCGTGGCCGCCGAAGCCGAGGAGGATGAAGGTCCGCGTCAGATCCGTCGCGGCCCGGGCGGCGTCGTCCGTCCCGCCCCGGTGAAGACCACCCAGAAGCCGGCTGCACAGAAGCAGCGCGGCCGCCTGACCGTCGTCACCGCGCTCACCGCCGATGACGTGCGCGAACGCTCGATCGCATCGTTCCGCCGCCGCACCCAGCGCCTCAAGGGCCATGCCGCGAACGAATCCAAGGAAAAACTGATCCGCGAGGTCGTGATTCCGGAAGCGATCACGATCCAGGAACTCGCCAACCGCATGTCCGAGCGCGCGGTCGACGTCATCCGCATGCTGATGAAGCAGGGCGCGATGCACAAGATCACCGACGTGATCGATGCCGACACCGCGCAGCTGATCGCCGAGGAATTGGGCCATAGCGTCAAGCGCGTGGCCGCGTCCGACGTCGAGGAAGGCCTGTTCGACAGCGTCGACGATTCCACCGACACCGAGCCGCGCTCGCCGGTCGTGACCGTGATGGGCCATGTCGACCACGGCAAGACCTCGCTGCTCGACGCGCTGCGCCACGCCAATGTGGTGTCGGGCGAAGCCGGCGGCATCACCCAGCATATCGGCGCCTACCAGGTGGTGGCGCCCGAGAGCGGCAAGAAGATCACCTTCATCGACACGCCGGGCCACGCCGCGTTCACCGCGATGCGCGCGCGCGGCGCCAAGGTGACCGACATCGTGATCCTGGTGGTCGCGGCCGACGACGGCGTCATGCCGCAGACGGTCGAAGCGATCAATCACGCCAAGGCCGCGAAGGTTCCGATGATCGTCGCGATCAACAAGATCGACAAGCCCGACGCCAAGCCGGAGCGGGTCCGCACCGAACTGTTGCAATACGAGGTGCAGGTGGAATCGCTCGGCGGCGATGTCGTCGATGTCGAGGTCTCCGCCAAGAACAAGACCAATCTCGACCGCCTGCTCGAAATGATCGCGCTGCAGGCCGATATCCTCGACCTCAAGACCAACTCCGAGCGTCCCGCCGAAGGCACCGTGATCGAGGCCAAGCTCGATCGCGGCCGCGGTCCGGTCGCGACCGTGCTGGTGCAGCGCGGAACGCTGCGGATCGGCGATATCATCGTCGCCGGTGCCGAAATGGGTCGCGTCCGCGCGCTGATTTCGGACCAGGGCGACACCCTCGATGAGGCCGGTCCCTCGGTGCCGGTCGAAGTGCTCGGCTTCAACGGACCGCCGGAAGCGGGCGACCGCCTCGCCGTGGTCGAGAACGAAGCCCGCGCCCGGCAGATCACGAGCTATCGCGCCCACCAGAAGCGCGAGAACGCCGCCGCCAGCATTTCCGGCATGCGCGGCTCGCTCGAGCAGATGATGTCGCAGCTCAAGACCGCGGGCCGCAAGGAATTCCCGCTGGTGATCAAGGCCGACGTGCAGGGCTCGCTCGAAGCCATCCTCGG
>Ga0068860_100000131_pt1 | contig 121109 bp, 89 predicted proteins | sample KBSSwiS32_FD_66597 | JGI IMG/M metagenome (GOLD analysis project Ga0068860, IMG submission 66597) | Switchgrass rhizosphere microbial communities from Kellogg Biological Station, Michigan, USA - KBS Switchgrass S3-2 | ecosystem: Host-associated > Plants > Roots > Rhizosphere > Soil ... | reverse complement strand
TCGCCGATGCCGGCGACCATTATGTCGTCGCCTCGGGCGAAGCCGACCTTGCCTGCCGGATCACACACATTCCAAAGGCGCTCTTCGCGGGCGGCGAGACGCCGGACCGGCCATGAAACCGACAACGATCAAGACGATTGGATATGGGATCTCGACGGTCAGTGTCGTTTTGCTCGGCGTTGTCTCTTGGAAGACCGCCTCCCAGCAGCCACTGCTGCTCGCCGCCCTTATCGCAGGCATGCTCGCCTCGACAACCGGAATGCTGCTGCGCTGGATGTCTTACCGGATGGAAGAGCGTATGGAAGGCAAGCCGTAATAACGCCTACCCGTTCCAGACGCTGGCATATTTGGTCCGATGTCCCCCACCGGAAACGCCGTTCAATACCTGTCAGCACCATCGCTTTCTGACTTGCTTCCGACCGCATTCAGAGCAAAGTGACCCCGCTCCCGCGACACTCGGGAGCGGGGCTTGGTAACCCCTCCGTATGAACTCGGTCACCGCATATGCGCGGCCGGGTGGCATGCGCGTATGTCCAGCCGGTAACGGTAAAGGCGCATGCGCCTGCCTGCGGACACCCCGAGTCCAAGGCTGAAGCCATTATCCGGCTGAAGCCGGAGGGGTTTCTCCTCAAAAGAGACTCTAAATATTTGAAACAGGGAGAACAGGGTCAGACCGGTTAGCTCTAGACTGCGCCCCGCACCAGACAGTCCGGTTTTCCCGCACAAAATCTGATCTAAGGGGTTCGGCGCGAAAGCCGCGCAGTTCCGCGCGCTTTTCGCGCGAACTTTTCCGGTTGTGAGGCCTTGAGACGCCGCGACTTCGGAAAGTCGGCCCAAATAGCGCCTGCGTCTCAGGAGGCCCTTTTCCAGACCTCACGGCAAAAATTGGATGCCCTTCGCTCAAAGTAAAACCGCCACCGCGTATCGCGATGGCGGCTGGTCTCAGCGGCTGCTTGATTAGGCGAAGCCGAGCAGTCTCCGCTGACCATCCCAGGATATCGGTAGTTCGGCCGCTAGCAGGGTTCGCGCCGTCATCCGCATAGGCTGCGTCCCATCAAGACAGTTTTCGATGATATCCGGCGCGAGCATCGCGACCCGCACGAGCTGGGCAAAGCGCTCCCTGCAGCGATTCGTCTTCAGCGCCAGCTGCTTGAGGCTGCGCTCGGGCCTGGCGATCACCAGATCATAGCAGCTGCGCGCTTCGCCAAGCAGCGCGACGAGGACATCATCGCGCGGGCAGTCCGATCGACCTTCGTCGTTCGCGATCACCAGCCGTACATCCTTGCCGCGTCGGATCTTCGCGGCTGGCGCACTGATCGTATATGCCTCCGACGGCGATGAACCGGCTTCACCGACCAACATCCGAGCAGGCTCCGCTTGATCGAGGTCGCTGTTCTCGGAAACGAAATCATCACGCAACCGGGCAACAGCAGCTTCTGCCGGCGGTCACAACCCTCAATGAAACGTCCCATTCCGGCGCCTCCTGCAACGCCAAAATAATAGCACATCAAGTCGTTTTCACACAGCCTCTCCCATTTGCTGTCATTGACCATCGACCTACGGTCGCAGGCCGCGCTCACAATTCTCATATGGCGGCACAGATCTGAGCCCCACCTTATACAATAGTATGAGCTTTTGATGTTTTTTGTGGTCAGGGCCTAACCCGCAGTCTCCAAATGGGGGCAACCCCTAATGGAATCTCCACACCTGCAGACTATCAACGACCTCGCGTTGGCGATGTCAGAGGCGACACCATTTTCGCGGAGAGCGAACTTGGTGTTGCATCTACCCGTTTTTACAAGCGTGCGCGGCAATGGCCGCGAGTGCGGAGCCGCGACCCGCCTGTCAAGACTGAGCGCACTGGCTGCGGCGGTCAGCGTGCTGGCTTTGAACGCCGCGCAGGCGACTGAAATTCCCGGCACGCCCGTTATTGCGCGAGGTGCCGCCACCATCGTGATCAATGGGAGTTCGACCGTCGTCACCCAGACGACCGGCAAGGCGGTGATCAACTGGTCGGACCTGTCGGTCCAGAGCGGAAGCACGCTTCGCTTTACACAGCCGGATGCCAACTCGATCACGCTCAACAGGGTTGTAGGCGGCGGCGTTTCGAACATCGATGGCGCCATTTCGGCCAATGGGCAGGTGTGGCTGCTCAATGGCGCGGGCGTCATCTTCGGAAACGGCGCCCGCGTGCGAACGGGGGGTTTTCTCGCCACCACTCTCGATATCGGCGACGATGATTTCATGGCCGGCCGCTACCGCTTCAGCGGATCGGGAGCAGGCGAAATCGCCAACAAGGGCGAAATCACCGTGGAGAATGGCTATGCCGTTCTCGCCGGCGGAAAGATCACCAACACTGGCCTGGTGTCGGCGCAACTCGGAACGGTGGCCCTGCTTGGCGGTCAGGGCTTTTCGCTCGATCTGGCTGGCGACAAGCTCCTGTCATTCCAGATTACCGAGCCTCTTGCGATCGTCGCTGCCGACGGCGTGATCAACAACAATGGCAGGCTGATCGCCAATGGCGGCCGGGTCGTTCTGACCGCGCGCAGCGCTGCGGACGCGGCCGCAAGCACCATCAACCATGCCGGCCTCGTTCAGGCCCAGTCGGTCGGCCTCCACAATGGCTCGATCGTCCTTGATGCGGGCAATGAAGCGGGGGTCAGCGTCAACGGCGCACTCGATGCTTCGGGCCTTGGCGATAATCAGACCGGAGGCGACCTCATCGTCTCGGCCAAGCGGATCGAGATCGGGAACGGAGCTCACCTCGACGCTCGAGGCGATGCCGGCGGCGGGACCATATTTGTCGGCGGCGGCTTGCATGGCGCCTCGCTCGGCGGACGATCTTCGGCGGTCTATGCCACCATGGAACGGGGCGCGTCGCTTGATGCCAGCGCGGTCGGCCAAGGCAATGGCGGTATTGTCACCTTATGGTCCGACGTCAACAATCCTCTGTCGTTGACGCGGGCCGAAGGCAGTTTCAAGGCGAACGGCGGGTCGCTCGGCGGCGATGGCGGGACAATCGAGACATCTGGCCATCTGCTCCATATCGCGGGTATTTCGGGCTCGGCTTCGGCGGCCAGGGGCGATGCCGGTACATGGCTGTTCGACCCCTATGACATTCAGATCGTCGATCAGTTCAGTGCGTCTCCCTCATCTGAGATTCTTGCGAGTGACATCGTCAATCTGCTCAATGCCGGCACCAACGTAACGGTTGATACGGCGAACCCGCCGTCCCCCGGCGCCAGCAACCCAGCGGCCGGCGATATCACCCTGAACACGTCCATCATTAAGACTAGCAGCAGTTCGGCTACTCTGACGCTGTCGGCCAATAACGATATCATCGTTCAGCCGGGCGCGAATATCACCTCCAGCAGCGGCGGCTTCAACGTCGTGCTGACCGCCGACAGTGATAACGATGGCTCGGGAACCATCTATCTCGGCGGAAATATCACCGCGACCGGTGGCCAGTCGAATGGCCTCGTCGGCATCAAATATGAGGGCTATTTCGACGACGACTTCAGCTTTTTCGACACTGCCCAGGTTCAGGCCGATGCGCGCTTCGACAACCTCTTCACCGCGGTAAATACCACCACGCCTGGACAGAATTTCGACGATACCTATTCGGTGCGATTTTTCGGTTTTTTCAAACCCACGACCAGCGGACTGTATAATTTCCGGATAGGCAGCGACGATGCCTCCTATCTGTTCCTGGGCAATCCGGGTGAAACCGTCGCCGCGCTCGAAAGTCGTGTCACCCCCGGTTCGGCGATCGCCTCGGCACCCGGCGCCCACGGTGTTCAATTCGGCAGCGGCGACACGTTGCTGACCGCCGGCACATTATATCCGCTGCTCGCCTATTTCGGGGAGGCCGGCGGCGGCGATGCCGTCATCATCGATTTCACCCCTCCCGACGGATCCCGGACGGAAGACGGCACTGGCTCTTATTTGACTAATTTAGGTGGTGGGGTGACGCTGAACGGCAATGTTCAGCTGATCCGCGACGTCACCGTCGGCGCGCAGGGTAGCGTCGCCTTCAACGGCAGGGTCGACAGCGCGACGACCTTTGCCGGGGTCAATCCGCAATCCGACAGATATGGCCTCACCGTCGCCAACCCCACCGGCGGCGTTACCTTCTCCCAGGCGGTGGGATCGATCAATCCGCTGGCCAATCTCAACATCGAGGCGATGACGGTTTCGACGGGATCGATCGCGGCGGCAACAAGCGGCCAGATCGAGCTCATCGTCGGGCAATCCGGCACGATCACGGGCGGTATGACCGGCGGCCGGCTGGCGACGGCCGGGGCGGGCCAAGTCGACTGGACCGTGGCCGGCTCGGGCGACATCGGCCTGGGCAGCATCCAACTCGGCGGCGTGCTCAATGTGAAGAGTTCGGAGTCGCTCACGGTTTCAGCCCCGATTACGGTCACGGCCGATAGCGCATTGTCGTTCCAGAATCCGGCGAGGATCCTCCTGACCTCGGCAATCGACGGCGCTTTCAATCTCGATATCGGAAGCGACGGGCCTCTCACCTTCGATGGCGCGGTCGGCCAATCGACCCGGCTGGCGCAGATCCGGATCGGCTCGCTCGATGCGTTGACGCTCGGCTCGCATGCCGACATCCGGACCAGCGGCGACATCAGGCTCGCCGCCGCGCAACGCTTCGTCAATCAGGCGGCAAGCGGCTCCGTGCTCGACAGCAGCAGCGGCACCTGGCGGGTGTTCAGCGGCAACGGTTCGCCGTTCGACGGCGATGCGCCCGATCTCGGAGGCGCGCTCGCACATGATTTCAAGACCTACGGGATCGGCTATTCCACCACCTCGACCCTTTCGGCCTTCAGCGCAATCGAGGGGGTGACGTCGGTCCCCACCGCTGGCAACGGCTTCATCTATTCACTGACGCCGACCCTCTCGGTCGATGCAAGCATTTCCCGTGCTTATGACGGGACCTCCACCATTTCGCCGCAGAGCGTCATCCTGTCGGCGAGCGGAGCGATCAATGGGGACTCGATCATAGGGAGCGTCACCGGCGGGATATTCGACTCGCCCGATGCGGGGGCAAGAACGGCCAGGTTGAGCGGCGTCAGCGTGTCGGCGCAGGATAGTGGCGGCAAGCCAGTCTACGGTTACCAGCACTATGACCAGGATAGCTTTTCCGGCACGATCACCCCCAAGGTGCTCACCGCGTCGCTGACCGGCACGGTGGCGCGCATCTATGACGCGACGATATCGACAACCCTCGGCTCGGGTAATTACCAGCTCAGCGGCCTTGTCGACGGGCAGAACATCACCATCAGCCAGACAAGCGGCACCTATGCTTCAGCCAATGTCGGCGCCGGTATCACCGTCAGCGCCTCGCTCGCGAACGAAAACTTCACGGCCGACGGCAGCACGCTGCTGGGCAATTATGCGCTGCCAACCGCAGCTTCCGGCGCGATCGGCGCGATAACCGCCAAGCCGCTCATAGCGAGCCTTACCGGTGCGACATCGCGTATCTATGACGGAACGACCACGGCATCGCTGACCTCGTCGAACTTCCAACTCAGCGGATTTGTCGGTAGCGAGATCGCGACTGTCAACCAGATCAGCGGGATCTTCGCGTCGGCCAATGTCGGCACCGGAATCACCGTTAGGGCGTCGTTGAGCAGCGGTAATTTCACGGCCGGCCCGGACACGCTGCTGGGCAATTATGCGCTGCCGGGTTACGCCAGCGGCGCCATCGGGGCGATCACGCCAAAGACCCTCAGCTCAAGCCTGACCGGGACGGTGTCGCGCATCTATGACGGCACGACATCGGCAACCCTGGCCTTGGGAAATTACCAGCTCAGCGGACTCGTCGGCGGCGAGAGCATTGCCGTCAACCAGATCAGCGGGACCTATGCGAGCGCCGATGCGGGCAGTGGCATCGACGTCAACACGACTCTGGCGAGCGAGGATTTCGCCGTGGGCTCGGGCACATTGCTGGGCAATTATGCGCTGCCGACCGCAGCGTCAGGCGCGATCGGGACGATCATACCGAAGCAGCTCGTCGCGACCCTGACGGGCGCGATCTCGCGCGCCTATGACGGAACCATCGCCGCGACGCTGACCTCGTCCAACTATCAGGTCGGCGGACTGGTCGGCGGCCAGAGCGTGACCATCAACAAGACATCGGGCCATTATGGGAACCCGGACGCCGGAACAGGTATCGCCGTTAGCGCGACCCTCACCGGCGCCGACTATATGGCAGGCTCCAACACCCTGCTGGCCAACTATGCCGTTGCCACGTCGGCGAGCGGCACCATCGGCACGATCAACCCAAAACAACTCGGCGCGACGCTGATCGGCGCGGTATCGCGTCCCTATGACGGCACGACCGCCGCGATGCTGGCTCCCTCCAATTACCAGGTCGATGGGCTGGCGAACGGCCAGAGCGTCATCATCGGCCAGACCAAGGGAAGCTATGCGAGCGGCGATGTGGGGACGGGCATTGGCGTCACCGCCAGCCTGGGGACAGGCCATTTTTCCGCAGGCTCCGATACTTCGCTAGCGAATTATGTCCTGCCGACCGCGGCATCTGGTCCGATCGGCACGATCACGCCCAGGCAATTGGCGGCGATGCTCACCGGCACGACCTCGCGCGCCTATGACGGAACGATCAACGCGACGCTGACCTCATCCAACTATCAGATCAGCGGGCTGGTCAACGGCCAGAACATGACGATCAACAAGACGTTGGGCAGTTTTGTGAGCCCGAACGCCGGAACCGACCTAATCGTCGGCACCAGCCTCGCCGGCAGCGATTATGACGCTGGTTCCGGTACCTCGATGAGTAATTATGCGCTCGCCACATCGGCGAGCGGCGTCATCGGCACCATCGCGCCGAAGCAACTGACGGCCTCGCTTACGGGCGCGGCGCTGAAGGATTATGACGGCACGGCAACGGCGGCGCTGACATCGGCCAATTATCAGGTCGATGGCATCGTGAGTGGCGAAAGCCTCACCATCAACCAGACCGCCGGCACCTACGCGACACCCGACGCCGCGACCGGGATCGGCGTCGGCGCCAGCCTCGGCGACAACGACTATGCGGCCGGCGCGAACACGGTGCTGACAAATTACCTGCTGCCGACCCGGGCGACCGGGGCGATTGGAAGCATCACACCCAAGCGGGTGACGGCGGTGCTCACCGGTTCGGTGTCGCACCCATATGACGGTACCACGGCGGCGCTGCTCGCAGCGTCCAACTATCAGATCGCCGGACTGGTGAATGGCGAGAGCGTCATGATCAGTCAAACATCAGGCGTCTATGAGAGTTCGAATGTCGGGAACGCCATCGGCGTCTCTGCCGGTCTCACCGGCGGAGACTATGCGGCGGGCCCGAACACGCTGCTGAGCAATTATCTGATCCCGACCTCGGCCAGCGGAGCGATCGGGACGATCACACCGAAGCCCCTGACGGTGGCGCTGACCGGGACGATATCGCGGATCTACAACGGCACGACCGCCGCGACGCTGACGTCCTCCAACTATCAGCTCACCGGGCTGATCGACGGCGAGACCATCCTTGTCAATCAGGGCGCGGGTGCCTTTGCCAGCGCCAATGTTGGAACCGGTATCGCTATCACAGCCACGCTCGGAAGCCCCAACCTGGGGGCGGGCTCAGGCACGCTGCTGAGCAATTATCTGATCCCGACCTCGGCCGGCGGCACGATTGGGACAATCGCGCCTGCGACGCTGCTCTACGCGGCCAATCCGGTCACCCGGGGCTTCGGCGACGTCAATTCGGTCTTTACCGGCTCGGTCACGGGCTTTGTCGGCGGGGAAGGGATCGGCAATGCCGCAAGCGGCGCATTGCTGTTCAGCTCGAGTGTGACCGGCGATAGCCCCGCGGGTCGATATGCCGTCAACGGGGATGGGCTCAGCGCAATCAATTATGTCTTCGCGCAGGCGGCCGGCAACGCGTCCGCGCTGACCATCCAGGCCAAGCCGGCCGCCGTCGTTGATGATACGGCGCGCGCGATCGTTTCGACCGTTTCGAACATCATAGTCCCGACACCGCCGACGCCGACCATTTCGTCACCCGTGTCCGCACCCGCGCGCAGCGCAGCACCGGCGTCGAGTTCATCTTCGAGCAGCAGCAGTTCGAGCTCCTCGTCGTCTTCATCGTCCGTTGATAGCGGCGGTTCATCGGATTCGCCGGCCTCGAGCGACAGCAGTTCCTCGTCGAGCGACAGCAGTTCGGCATCTTCATCCTCCGATAGCGGCTCGGCGGGCTCTTCCTCTTCTTCCTCTTCGGCACCGGCAGGCGATAGCGGCGCGCCCGCGCCAGCCAGCAGTTCGACTGCGCCGGCCGGGCCGAGCGGACCGGCTCCCGCTGCTGGGGGATCCGGTGGCGATTCCGGCGGCGGCGCCGAAGTTGTCGCCGTCGCGCCCACGCCGGTCGCGGCCACGCCGCCTTCGCCGGTTCCGGAGACGCCACCGCCGACGCCGACCGATGTCGCTGACGCAGGCGACCCGATTTTGCAGGCCGCGGCGCCCGATGCGCCTCCAGGGCCGGCTGCCCAGGTCCTACGGCAGACGATCATATTGACGCAGCTCAATCCGAACATCGCGGTCAGCGTCAACCTGCCGACCCGCGTGCAGGGGGCCCCGGGAGTTGACGTCCACTTCTCGCTGACCGGGGATTTTGGTTTCTAGCCGCGGCGCGGGACCGGCATGGGCCGTGCAGCGACGTTGAAGTCGAAAGTTGAGTGAGAGGATAGTTTTTGCGCTTTACGATGTTCATCCTGCCGGTGTTGTTGTTGCTGCCCTCGGTCGTGCGCGCGCAAAGCGCGCCGCGCGCATCGATGGCGGGCGCAGCCGAGCACGGGACTATCAAGACCCAGTTGAGGAACGCCCGGTCTGCGGCGAGCCAGCACGATTACGATACCGCCGAGAGCGGTTTTCGATCAGCGCTGACCCTGCAGGCGAGGCTGTTCGGCGAAGATGACATCACGACCAACGAGATCCTGCTCGATCTGGCGCTGTCGGTCAGCAATCAGCGGCGCTTCGACGAGGCCGATGCCTTGCTGCGCCGCGCCGCGCCGATCGCGGACAAGTCGGTTCGGCCATCCGATCGCGCCCGATCGGCTGCCTATCAGGGCTATCTAGCGGCCAATCGCGGCGACTTTGCCGCCGCGCTCACCTTTGCGCGCGCTGCCGCAAATGCCTGGCGCGCCATCGCCGCCGACAGCGGTGCCGCCAACGATGCGGCTGCCATGCTCGACGGGGGTAATCAAAGTACGGCCGAAGCCGAACTGGCGCATGTTTTGGGGTTCGAAGCGGCTATGATGCTGCGCAACGACGATGCCACCGGCGCCTTTGCGAGCGCCGGCGAGGCGTTGCTGATCATCGATCGGGTCGCCGATGAACCGCGCTGGTGGAAGTCGGACATCTTGCTGACCCTGGGCGAGATCAGCAGCGCGCAGGGCCGCCTGTCCGCCGCCGAAACCTATCTCAAGGGGGCCTTGGCACAGCGGCTCGCCATCTTCGGCGAAGGGACCGCCACGCTCAAGGTCCGCACCGCGCTCGGCCGGGCCTACCAGGTCGAGGGGATGAACACGTCGGCGATCATCGCCTATCGCGAAGCCATCAAGGTGGCGCGGACGCTTCCTCCGACCAGTGTCCCCTTTGCCGCCAACGATCTCGTGCCCTTTGCCGCCGCGATCGTCGATTATGCGAAAACGATCGATGACCCCAAGGAGCGGCAAGGCCTGTACGCCGAAGGTTTCGACGCGTTCCAGATGGTCCGCAGCCCGCTGCTCGACCGATCGATGGCGCTGGCATCGGCGCGGCTGTCCGCCGATACGCCCGAACTCGCCGCACTGATCGATCGTCTCGAAGCCGCCATCGGGGACGAGCGCGCGGCACGATTTCGGCTCGCGCATGAGCAGTCGCTGGCTGCGCAGGAACGAAGCTCGCAGGTCGAGGATCAGCTCGGCAAGGATATCGCGAGCCAGGGGCGATCGATCGTGGCTATCCGCCAGGATATCGCCCGCCGCTTCCCCGACTTCGGTCCGTTGGCCGAACCCAAGCTGCCGACGCTCGACGCGGTCCGCGCCCGGCTGAAGGATCGCGAGGGCTTGGTCAGCTTCCTGATCGGCCGGGAGCGCTCTTACGTGTTGCTGGTTCGCCGCGATGGTGTGATCATCGCGCCGGCGCCCGTGGGGGCGTCGGGATTGCAGGCCGCCGTGGTTCGGCTCCGCAAGGGTCTCGAAGTCCAGGGGCGTTCGGTCAACGATTTCGATCTCGAAACCGCCCACCAGCTCTATTCGGATCTGTTCTCCGGCATAGCCAAAGAACTGGCCGAGGTCTCCCGGCTGATCGTGGTGCCCTCCGGCCCGTTGTCCAGTCTCCCGTTCAGCCTCCTGGTGACCCGGCCGGTGGCGAGCCACGACTATCGCACCGCCGCCTGGCTCACCAAGGAGAAGGCGCTTTCGCACATTCCAACGCTGGGGGCTTTCGTCACGCTCCGTTCCACCCGGCTGGCGGGAAATCAACCGCATCTGCTGATGGCGTTTGGTAACCCGGTGCTTGGACCGGCACAGACCGGCACCACGCAGCGCAGTTCGATGACGGCCTTCACGGGATCGTGCCTCTCCGGTGGCGTGACCCCGCCGCAGCTGCTGCGGTCGCTGGCGTCGCTTCCGGACACGGCGGGTGAAATCGGCGCCGTCACACAGGCACTTCGATCCGCGAGCGTGACCGTCAAGCTCGGCGCCGACGCCAATGAGCAAGCGCTCCGCCGCGAGCCGCTCGACCAGTATCGGATCCTCTATTTCGCCACCCATGGCCTGCTGCCCGGCGAATTGCGCTGCCAGTCGGAGCCGGGGCTGGTGCTGACCCCTCCGTCCTCGCCAGCGGCATCACATGAGATTGATGGTCTGCTTGCTTCTAGTGAGATCGCCAGGCTGTCGATCAAGGCCGATCTCGTCGTCCTTTCGGCCTGCAACACCGCGACCGGCGGCGACAGTCTCGGTGGGGATTCACTCTCCGGCCTGGCGTCAGCCTTCTTCCAGGCGGGCGCGCGCGGCCTGGTTGCGAGCCATTGGCAGGTTCCGTCGGCGGCCACCCGTCGGCTGATGTCGGCCATGTTCGGCGCGTTCGGGACCGATCGGGATCTGACCACCGACACCGCCCTGCAGCGCGCCCAGACCGAGATGATCGCTGATCCCGCCACGGCGCACCCCTTCTTCTGGGCGGCGTTCGTCATCCTCGGCGATGGCGCTTCCCAACCTTTGCAGCTCAGGACCGAACTATGAGTCTGGCCAAACACCTCTTGCTGCCACTCGCGCTGCTGGCGGCCCCGGCCTGGGCGATCAACATGATCGTCGTCGATGCCAGGGCGGGCGGCTTCAAGCCCGGTCAGTCGGTGAGCAGCACCGCGATGATCGCGCTCAAGGAGGGCGAGCGGGTGACGATGATCGCGCCTGACGGACGCTCGGTCACGCTGCGCGGTCCGTATAAGGGTGTGGTGATGAAGGCCGGGACCGCGGTGCAGGATCCTCGCGCCGCGCTGGCGGCGTTGATCTCGACACGGAATGACCGCGCGAGATCGGTCGGTGCGGTTCGCGCGGGCGCCAATGCGGCAAAGCTCCCCGATCCCTGGCTGATCGACATCAGCCGGCCTGGCGCGCGATGCGTGCGTGAGGGCGACCGGCCGATCTGGTGGCGGCCCGATTCCAGCGGCGCCGAGCCCTTCTCGGTGTTCCCGATCGATCGATCCTGGCGCGCCGATTTCCAGTGGAAGTCCGGGATGGACCGGATGGAGGCTCCCGCGCTCTCAAAGCTTCAGGGCGCAAATACCTTCGTGATCCGGGTCGAAGGCCAGGAGAACGCGATCAGCATCCAGGTGATCCCGAAGGATGTCGTCGATCCGCTGGTGCTGAGCAGCTGGATGCTCGAACGGACCTGCATCCAGCAGGCCGATGCCTATCTGCGCCAGATCGAAACCGAGTTCGCCACGTCGCCGGGCGCGACAACGGCCAGGCCGGCGCCAGCGAATGCGCCGGATAAATCGCCGGCAACCGATCCGACTTCAGGGGGACCCATTTCGTGAGCAAGGCTCGTCGCCAATTTCTCTCCGCAATTGCCATCGCGTTCGCCGCCGCGGTGACCGCCTTCTGCGCGGTCCACTATATATCCCTGCTGACAAATCTGGAAAACAAGGCGGCCGACATCCGCATCGCGGCGATGCAGCCCCCGGCGGAACCGTCGAAGGACGTCGTCGTCGTCGCGCTCGACGAAGCCACGCTGGCCGCCTTTGCCTATCGATCACCCGTCGATCGCGGGTTTCTGGCGAACCTGATCACCCAGCTTTCCGCCAAGGGCGCCAAGGTCATCGGGGTCGACGTTATCGTCGATCAACCGACTGAACCGGAGAAGGACGATCAGCTCCGGCAGGCGATCGCTTCGACGAAGACGCCCTTGTTCTTCAGCTATTCATCGGCGCCGAATATCGTGACGGAGGAACAGCTGGCCTATCTCGACGCGTTCATTCCGGCGGACAAGCGCGCCGAAGCCAATCTGCTGACCGACCCGTTCGACCAATCGGTGCGCAGGATCAATCCGGGTGGCGAGGTCAACCCGCGCGGCCAGCGTGTCGATACGCCGCATCACCCCCCGGGCTTCGTTCGCAAGGCGGCGGCGCTCTATGGTCGCCAGGCGCCGATGGAGCCGGTCGAAATCGCCTGGCGGAGCAGGCCGGATGCGGAAACGCCCGCCTTTCCCACCTTCTCCGCCGCGGTCGTTCCGTTCCTTCCCGAAAGCTTCTTCAACGGCAAGATCGTCCTGATCGGCGCCATCGTGTCGATGACCGACCGGCACCGGACCCCGCTTGCCGTCATCGATGACGGCGATCAGGGCAACATGCCGGGAATCTATGTCCAGGCGCATGGCCTCACCCAGATTCTCGAGGGCCGCCAGCCGCCGCACATGAGCGGCTTCGCCGTGGCGGTCATCACCCTTGTGGGCGGGATCCTGGGTGTCCTTCTGTCGTTGCTCAAGCGCGGCATCCTCTTCAACGTCGCGGTCGGGACTCTGCTGATGGCCGCCTATTGGGCGGGCGCGGTGGTCGGCTATGGCTATGGGTTGCCGATGCTGCCGCTGGTCGGCCCGACCATGGCATTCGCCTTCTCGATCTGGATGATGGACGTCTTCATCGGGCGCGGCGAGCGCAAGCAGCGCGAGTTCGTCCAGGGCACATTTTCGCGCTATGTCTCTCCCGCTGTCGTCAGCCAGCTCGTCGCCGACCCAAGCTCGGTGTCGATCTCGGGCATACGGCGCGAAGCGACCTTCATCTTCACCGATGTGGCCGGGTTCACCACCCTGTCGGAACAGCTCACGTCCGAGGCGCTGTCCGATACGCTCAACGACTATCTCGACGGCGCCTGCACCATCATCCAGAAATATGAAGGCACGATCGACAAGTTCATCGGCGACGCGATCATGTCGATCTTCAACGCGCCGATCCTGCAGCCCGATCATCCCGAACGGGCGATCAAATGCGCCCTCGAACTGGACGCCTATGCCGAGGCCTTCCGGATCGCGCGCAATGCCCAGGATATCCCGATCGGGGTTACCCGCATCGGTATCCACACCGGCGAAGCCACGATCGGCAACTTCGGATCGCAGTCGCGCATGGACTTCACCGCGCTGGGCGACACGGTCAACACGGCGGCTCGCACCGAGGGTGTGAACAAATATTTCGGCACCCGGATATGCGCGACCGAGCAGACCGTGTCGCGATGCCCATCGCTCAAGTTCAGGCCGGTGGGGGACATCGTCCTGAAGGGAAAACTGACCGCGACCGGCCTCTACTCCCCGGTGGGCGACGATGAGCCCGAGGTGCTGATCAGCGGCTATGGCGCCGCCTATGCGCTGCTCCGCGATCATGATGACAATCCTGCCGCGGTGGAGGCGTTCAAGGCGCTGGGCGCCGAATTCCCCGATGATCCGCTGATCAAATTCCATCTCAAGCGGATGAGTCAGGGCATCATCTCTTCCCGCGTCGTAATGGATGATAAATGACCGAAAATATGGCGGCCGCGCAGCCCTCGTCCCGGAGGCGCAACACTGTTGCGTCGGTGCTTGCCATCGCGGTGGCGGGATGGCCGGGGGCGATGGCATCCGCGCAGAATGCGATCAAGGTGCCATCGCAAGCGGAGATTGGGCGACAGCGGGTGCAGCCGCTGCCGCTGCCACCGATCGACTATGATTTCAGGATCCAGAACCCCGAACGATCCGCCGTGCCGAGGGCCGTCGACGAGATCGAGTTTTCGGTGCGATCGATCCGGGTCGTCGGCGCCGATCATTTCGCCGAATCCGAGGTTCGCGGGATTTTTGCACCGCTCGAAGGAAGGACGATCCTCCTCGATGATTTGCGGAAGGCCGCGCAGCAACTGGAGGATCGCTATCGCGCGAAGGGCTTCTTCCTCACTCGCGTCTTCGTCTCGCCGCAGCAGGTGAAGGATGGCGTGCTCGAGGTTCAGGTGCTGGAAGGATATATCGGCGCGGCCATCGTCGAGGCGACCAATACACCCTCCCGCCGCCATGCCGAGAAATTGATCGAGCCGGTCACCAACCAGCATCCGGCGCGGTTCCAGGATCTGGAAAGCCGCCTGTTGCTTCTCAACGATCTCCCCGGTCTCGCCGCCACGACTATTCTGCGTCAGGGCGCCGCCCTGGGCAGTTCGGAAATGCTGGTCACCACGACCCGCGTGCCGAACGCCTATCGCGCCAGTTTCAGCAATACGGCTTCCAACATTTTGGGGCCGACGACCTATGGCCTTGGGGCAACGCTGAGCCAGCCGCTCCGCCGTCCGGGCTTGCTCGACATCGATGTTTCTGCGTCGGGCGGCGAGTTTTCGGAGCTGCGATCCGGCAATCTCCGCTATGCTTGGCCGATCGGAAATCGCGGCTGGATCCTGGCGGTCGGCGGATTGGTGGCGAAGGCCAGGCCGGGGGGAGCGGTCGCGGCCCTGGACATCCGCAGCCGGATCATGAGCTTCAATTCGCGGCTGCGCATGCCGCTTCTGCGCAGTCGACCCAACTCGGTCTACCTCGATGTCAGCATGACGCTCAATCGCAGTCGAACCGCGGCATTGGGAACGCGGATCGTCGACGACAAGGGCACGGTAGCGGAGGCCGCCCTGACCTGGCAGCAAGCCGGCTGGCTCAACGGCGCGACGACGGTGACGGTCTCGGTCGCCCACGGCCTGATCGCCCTCGGCGCGAACGACCGTTCGGCGCCATTACCGTCGGTTCAGGGCTTCAGGCCCGATTTCACCAAGGTGAATTACAGCCTTCAGCGTACCCAGATTCTCACCGACCATTTGTCCGCGGAATTCAACCTCCAAGGACAATATACCGGTGATCGTCTGGTGGCGGGCGAACTCGCCTCGTTCGGAGGGCCATCGATCGGGCGTGGATATGATCCCTCGTTGCTCGCCGGGGAACGCGGGCTGGGCCTTGTCGGCGAGATTCAATATGCGTTGCCCGTCGGCGTCCCCGGGCTAATCGATGGCACGAAGCTCTATGGTTTTGGCGATTGGGCCCGTGCAACCTCGCTTGCGTTGGGCACGACTCCCAAACATAACCAACATCTGAGCTCGTTCGGCGCCGGTATTCGAACCGTGCTGAAGGGCCATCTCAGCATCGACATGCAGGTCGCCGAGGCGCGCCGCACCGTCGGTGCCACCGCCCGGCGAGGCCCTCGATTCAATATTTCCGCCTTTTTGTTTTTCTAGGCCGGATCGACATTCATCGGTGCCAGATCATGGCGGCGGCGAGATGGACGAAGCCTGTGAAGTGGATCGTTCGGCGATCGAAGCGGGTGGCGGCTTGGTGAATGGCGTTGCGTCACGCCGCCAGCTACCGCTTTCGCATCCTCAGAACACTGATCCAGCCACAGCGCCGACAACGCCGAACAACGCGCGTCGGGTTGTGCGTGGCAAGGCGCTTGATCCATCGATGCAAACCGAGGCGACAAAGACGGCTCATTAGAAGTCCTGCAGTGTAGAGCCCTTCTTACACTCCGCAGCTATAAGATCGCCAACATCCGCCGACGTTGGGATAATTTAATACCAGAGCCAATAACGAGGCAAAGCCAGAAGCGTTTTTCAAGGCCTCTCGCGCAAGGCACTGTCGGGATAGATGAGAAACGCCAGTGTTAGCGCATTTCAAGATTGCAGCGCCCGATGTGGAATGGGCGCGCGCATCGCCACCAGACGGCATCTCGCTACAACAGCAGTTATTGCGCGGATACGACGTTCTCAAGAAGCTTGACCGCTGTATCAAGTCCAGGCCGTTCAGCTAGGTTTCTTTGCATTTTTCGCGCAACGTTCCGATACTGCGGATTTCGTAAAGTATGCATCGCTGCATCACGGATTATCTCAGGCGTAAGCATATCGGCCCGTATCACCGGAAGTCCCTTTGGACTCAGGCCCCAGACTTCAGGCGGCAGTTCCGCGGTAACGCCGTTGGACAAACTCATCTGGGTATTCATTGGCGCGTCGGACACCAATGGCAGCAGAACAAGCGGAATTCCGTGGAGGAGCGCCTCCATCACCGAACCGTGGCCGGCGTGGTTCACGTAGAGATCGACATGCGGCAGGAGCAGCCGCAATTCATGTTGAGGGATGAACCGCACAATTCGCACATTAGGGGGCTGTGGCCCAAATCGGGCGGGATCATCGCTGCCGCCCATAGTCATTATCAGATTGACCGGCTCCTTAGCCAACCCGCTCAGAATTTTGTCGAATATGTCTGGATATTCCGCACTCAGGACTGTCCCCAGGCTAACAAGTATCGTCGGCTGACGAGGCATTTTTTCCAGCCAGCCAGGGGGTGGAGAATGCTCCTGCGTCGGATCCCCCTCCTCGCCGATAAAATAGGTTGTCGCGCCGATGGCGGTCTGCTCGGGGCGCAGCCTTAGGGAGCGTGAGAATAAACGCTGCGCAATAAGGGCCCGGAGACCCCATATCCGCTGACGCATAGGCAAATCGCGACTTAGCACCTTTGCGCGAACCAGGCGCGTAAGGCCGGGACGAAGCAAAGCATCTTCGAACGACCAGAACGGAGGAGCGAAGCATAAATCGATATAGCGGCCAAAAGCCGTCAATTCCGGGTCGGCGAGCAAACCATTTTCTCTACGCAGGCGGGCCATCGAACGCCCCACAGCGTGTTTCAGCACCCACGGATGCCATCGGATCGCATAATTCCCATTCGCATAGGGGAGACCCGATATTTCAGCTGCAAGCGGGCCGCCATAGTCGAACGAACCGGCGATTATCATGTCGGGACGCCAGGACGGGATCAACGCAAGCAGATCTGGAATCATCCGACGCGGAGAGCGATCAAGAAAAATGTTATTCATGATCCACTCGCCACGGTATATTTTCGACACGGCGCGCAGTTCAGGTACGGTTTCGAGCAGGCGCCGCTCATCCCAATCCAAACCGACTGGAATGAACTCCATATCCGCGCCGGCCACCGCGTCGGCGAAAGCGGGGGCGGTGGCAAATGCCACGGAATGGCCAACCTTCTTCAGGGCATTGGCAAGCGGAACCATAGGGTTAAAATGCCCGAGGCCGGGAATGCACGTGAAGAGAAAGCGCATTTCTGCCATTCCTTGCGGTTATCGCAGGCGGTATTCCCAGCCAGGATAGCTATCAGAGAGTTGCGACCATGGGTCCAACTTGTTGATAAAGGTACAATCTATTTCAGTGGGCAATTGCCAACCCACTGCCGTTAACGCGAATCCCGGGAGCCATCGCCGGTATCGGCAACCTTCGAAGTCGACGCGTTTTTGCTCTCAAGAATGAAACTGGCGGGCGTGTAAAAGGATTTCTCCGCTCGATGCGGAGCAAGGAGGGTAACGTTGTGAAACACATCTATATTTCTCCCCATTCCGACGATGTCGCCCTTTCCTGCGGAGGGCGAATCATCGCCAATCCCGCTCGTGGAACAGACACTCTCGTACTCAATATATTTTCCTCGGAGAATCGGAACGCCTCGAAAGACGCAAGCCCGCTGGAGAACACGTTCCACGACTCCATCAATGCGATCAGAACCAGCGAAGATCATTCCGCATGGAAATTCGCGGGAGTGCAAACGCATTACGCCGATATTCCAGAGTCCCTACTGAGAAACAAATTCCCATTCTCCATTTTTGCTCGCTCACCAGACATTGATGTCGAAAACGAAATTTATAATGTCGTCATATCGTTCGTAAGATCCTATCCAGATGCCACGTTCTACTTCCCCGCCGGCTTTGGAAATCACGTAGACCACCTCGCTTGTACGGATGTGGCGTTTCGACTTCTTGATGAAGGCGCCCTCCCAAAGATATTATTATATGAGGACATTCCATATTGCTGGTTAAGATTTATTCGCAATCAGTGTTACAAAAAGCTTCTGTACAAAGTTAATATCAAAAATATCGGTATTTCTAAAATATTCAGGCAGGATGGCGCCGGAGTAATGGATTATCTTTTCCAAAATGTTACTCCTTTCCCTAGGGGGAAGAGATTATTCCCTATCATAGGCGCATCGCTTCTTGTCAGAAGGATTCTAGGTAGGAAAAACAATACCGATAAGTTATATTGCGGATATGTTAACCATAATCAGCTCGATGATGAAAGCATAGAGAATAAGAAAAATCTAATTCTCCACTATGATTCACAACTTTCGATGCTGTTCGGGAACGATTTCGAGAAATTCATTTCTAAATATAGTGAGTGTTTTGCCGCAGAGACAACCATCGAGATCAAGAATACCCTCCAGAGTAAATGACGACAACGTTCAATCATGCTCTGAAATGATTATGCGGCATTGTAGCCCGATCGACGATCACTACGCCGACGGCATATCCGAGTGCCGGATTACGTATGTACCGAGAAAGCCATTGGTCAATGCGAACAGACGGCTTGCGGCAGCTTGAATATCCGATCGACGATCATCGAAAGCCTTCAGGGCACTCTCACGATCCAAATTCCTCGTTCCACAAGCGGCAAGCACTGCAGTCGGAACAACGAATTTAGCGCGTCCCTTGCGAACCCGGACAGAAAAAATCAGAGCAGGGGCTCGATCTCCGTCGGGCACCGGTCGCCATTCGCGATAAAATACCGGTACGAGTGAATCTTCGACCAACAGGCTGCTGGCTGTACTCATGTCGCCTCCGTGCTCGAGTCCGCAAGAACAGTTTGCACCAATAATACGAGATTTATCGTATAAAGATATCCGGTAATTTCATAGTGATGAATGGCATCCAAGGAAAAATTAGGATTTTGTTAACTCTTTCCGTAGATCACGGAGCAGGGGGTTACGAAGGAAGCGCCCGCGAATGATCGAAATATTTGAACCCGGCACCGCCCGCCACAGCAGCCATCGTGCCACGCAGGAACTGAAGGCCGCCTCGCGCACCGCGTCTTTGGCGGCGAAAGCAGCGCATCTCGATCTCGCCGCGCGGCACTTCGCGGTATGCCGAAGCGGCGGAGCGCCCACATTCAAGGATGCGCCCATACTGCCGCCGCTGCGCGCCGCCTTCCCGATCGATCGATCACTGTCCTTCGAAAGCCTGCTTAACGCTTTGCATGGGCTCGATGGATAGGAGGGCGTCGTCATCGATGAGCATGCGCGATGACAGGCTTCGCAAGTGGAAAGCTCAACGACATAACGCACGTAAATGCATGTAATAAATCAGCATTTTAATACGACAAAAGTCGTATAATGTGTGCCCGACCTGGGAAAAATAAATCGTCTGTTAACTTGGGAAATGCATGAATCGGATCATGCAAGATCATTCAAAATCTCCGATAAATGTCCTCGTCGTTGACGATTCCCTCGTCATACGCGGAATCGTCTCGACCGTGCTCGAAAGTGATTCCGGCATCACCGTGGTAGATGCGGTTGCGACGACTGCAGAAGCCAATGTGGTGATGGCTCGCCACCTGATCGACGTTGTCACTCTGGACATCGAGATGCCGGGCGGGAACGGCCTCGATTTTCTTCCCTCGCTAGTGCGCCGCCGTATCCCGGCGGTGATGCTGTCGAGCAAGACCACGCAGGGTTCGCGCGAGGCCGCTGACGCGATGTCGCGCGGCGCGCATGCGTGCTTCAACAAGGCGGAAGCATCGAGTCAGTCAGTGGAACTGATCAATTGCGTGAAGGAGGCCGCGCGGAGAAAGCCGGCGCCTGCGAGAGCGGTGGACTCGTCCGTGGAAAATGCCGATCCGATAGCGGTGACTCTTCGCCGCCTCGTAGCCAAGCATGGCAAAGACGTGTCCCGGTTCATCGCTGAACGCATCGGCTATGCTGTCCTTGCGGAAGACCGGCCAGCCGTTACCAACTGGGTGAGTTTAGCGCGGCATCTGGACGATCTGCTCGGTCGATCGATTGGATCCCCGCTATCACTCGCAGGGACTAGCTGCCCTCCCACGAAAGACTGAAGTTCAGGGGCCGGCTGCCACAAGCGGCCATGTGACGCCCCGTTGTGGTTTCCCAATGTTGCGGAACATCGAGTCCGGCCAACCGTCTATGGCCCGCGGATCACAGGGCGATCCGAGACTCACCGGGAGGCTTTCATGGGACTGCTTATCGTACTCGTCGTCGGCGGCGTTCTCGGCTGGCTCGCCAGCATCGTCATGCGGACAGATGCTCAACAGGGCATCTTCCTCAATGTCGTAGTCGGCATCGTTGGAGCTTTTCTTGCCGGCTTCCTACTGACGCCGCTGCTTGGCGGCGCACCGATAACATCGGGCGCGTTTGATGTCCGCTCGCTGTTGGTTTCGTTCCTCGGAGCCGTCGTGCTGCTCGCCATCGTCAATCTCGCGCGGCGTGGCGCAGTTCGCTGATCTGACCAAATCAGAGAGGAGGCGATCGATCGCCTCCTCTCCAGATCACCGTCGGCAACATGACGAGCCAACCGGCCATGCTAAACGGCGATGAAGGCGGGGGCGGCCATTCGCTCACCGCGCGTATTCCGTCGCGAGAGCCAGGTTACCTGCTGACGCGATGGGTGATTGGCGCGATCACCATATCCGCGCTGTATCTTGGACGCGCGGTATTTATTCCGATTGCGCTGGCGGTACTTCTCTCCTTCCTTCTTGCCCCGGCGGTAGCATTGTTACGCAGACTGCGAGTGCCCCGCGTGCCGGCGGTGCTGCTGGCCGTCGCGCTTGCGCTCGGGGTCATCAGTGTCACCGGCGCCATTATTTTCAGCCAGGCATCGACGCTATCAGACGACGCGCCGGCTTACGCGCAGCGCATAACTGCGCGCATAGAAAATCTGCGCACCCTCGCTCACGAGCGTCTTTCCTTCGTGATGCGGACGAGTGAACGCGGCAGCGACAATCCCAACGCTCGCCGTGCGCGGCGCATCAGCTATGAACCACAACGCGGCGTGGCCGAAGGTGCAGCAGTTCCGGTCGAGCTTCGCGACCCGCCACCAACACCATTCCAGGACCTCGCGAGGATGATCTCGCCGTTGGTGGCGCCGGTCGAAACCACCCTGCTCGTTCTAATCCTTGCTGTATTCATTCTTTTCCAGCGCAGTGATCTGCGGGACAGGCTAATCCGGTTGTTCGGCGCGCGGGATCTCCATCAAACCAGTGTCGCGCTGGACGACGGCGCGCAACGGCTCAGCCGGTATTTTCTGTCACAGTTCGCCGTGAATGGCACTTTCGGTGCAATCATCTGGCTGGCGCTGTTCCTGATCGGGGTGCCGTCGCCAGCTCTTTGGGGAATTCTGGCAGGGCTGCTCCGGTTCGTTCCCTATATCGGCGTCGTAATCGCCGCCCTCGGTCCGCTGGCGCTGGCTGCCGCGATCGACCCGGGCTGGTCCACGATTATCGGCGTGGCGCTGCTGTTTGCGGTTGTCGAGCCGGTCATCGGCTACGTCATCGAGCCGCTGCTATATGGCAGGTCTACTGGTCTGTCGCCGGTAACCGTTGTCGTGGCGGCGGTATTCTGGACATGGATATGGGGTGCGCTCGGCCTGATCCTCTCTATGCCGCTGACTCTGATGCTGGTCGCGCTCGGTCGCCATGTTCCGGCCTTTGCCTTTTTCGATATATTGTTCGGTGATCGCCCTGCTCTGTCCGCCTCCGAAACCTTCTATCAACGCATCCTTCATGGCCATGTCGACGATGCCCTCGATCACGCCGAAGACATGCTCAGCGATATGCCGCTGTCTCGATATTTTGACCATGTCGTGCTGGAAGGGCTGCGCCTGGCGGCTGCAGATATGGACCGAGGATTGATCGACCGTGAGGCCCTGCGCGTCATTGCCAGTGCAACAATCTTCGTCGCGAACGCACTTGCGGGGCATGTCGATGATGCCGCAAACATGTCTTCCGGCGCAGGGCTTGCACCATCGCCACCCGACAATGAATGTGCCGACGTCTGCGTGCAGCCAGCCTCATGCGCTGCCAAAGTGACCTGCATCGCGGCGCGAGGCCCGCTTGATCTCGCGGTATCCGCTCTTCTTTGTATCCTGCTTCAACGGCGTGGCTGCGAGGTCGAGCAGATCGACCGGGCACGTTGGCAGGAGATCAGCCTTGGCAGCGTCTCGGAAGGCGAGGGAATCTTGTGCATCACGGGGTTGTTCGGCCCGCGGGCCTATCGACGCGTCGCAGGGATGCGAGCGCAACTCCAAATGCGTTCACCGGGGAAACGGGTCCTTGTTGCCGTGCGCCGAGCCAGCCGGACCGAACCAGTTGCAGACCAAGCCATCGAACCGGAAGCAACGCTCAGCAGCGCTATCGAAGCGCTTGTGGCGCCGGCGGCGTGATGCGAACTGCGAAGCGCGTGGATCTCGTATAGCCGCAAGCGATGGCTTTTTACGCCGCAGGCCGAAGCAGAGGCAAATTGATGGACACTCGGAGGCCCGGGGCATTGTCGGCGATAGTCACCGACCCTCCATGCGCCGTTGCAACGGCCGAAACCAGATTGAGACCCAGTCCGTTCCCCGACGTTGTTCGGCTGACATCGAGGCGCACGAACCGTTTCAGAATGCGGCGCTGATCGGCCATTGGCACGCCCGGACCGTTGTCGGCCACCCGGACCATGGCATTGCCAGATGCGGTTACCACATCTGCAACGATATTTGTTCCAGCAGGTGTATGTATCTGCGCGTTGTCGAGCAGATTAACGATTGCCTGTGAAATAAGCTCGCGGTCGCCAACGATCTCGACCGCGGGCATCACTCTACAGGTTAGCGACCGACCGCCGTCCTGCACCACGGGGCAATAGCTGTCGCACAAGTCGGCGACGAGCACCGAAAGGTCGATCCTGGCGAAGGAACGCGCGACGTCGCCGCCTTCGACTTCCGAAATGCGCAATATAGCGGAAAATAACGATAACAAGCGGTCACTCTGCTCGAGTGCGCGCTCTAAAGCGGCTTGCTGCAAATCCGAGTTAGCGGCCCCTTCAATCGCGGCGTCGATCTCACCACGGAGCCGCGTGAGCGGCGTCCGCAAATCATGCGCAACATCGCTGGACACCTGTCGCAAATTCTCAAGCAACTCTGATATTCGATCGAGCATGGCATTCAGCGAGCGTCCTAGCCGATCGAACTCATCGCCAGCCGGTTTCGTCGGGATGCGTCTGTTCAGTTCGCCAGCCAATATGGCTTGGGCAGTCCCGCTAATGCGTTCCAGCCGGCGCCTGATATAGGCGCCAAGTATGATTGCACCGCCTGTTCCCAGAAGAATCATGACGGCGAGCGCGCCTGTGAAAAGCACCAGAATGATCTTGTCGATCTGTTCGACGGCATCATTATTCAAGGCGACTACAAGAATTAGCCCGTGCGACAAAGGCGTCGTTAGCGCCCTCGCCGGGTCGCTTCTGTCTGCTGGGCCATTGAACACAATGTTCTGCCAGCCGGCCGCCGGCAGCGACGTATCAAGTTGGCCAACTATGCGGCGGCCGTCCGCCTGGAACACGGCGTAGCCAAACGCGTCTGCGATACTGTCCGCTTCGCGACGCAAGATGTTCTCGCGCAATTCGGCGAGCCCGCCATTGCGATACTCATGCACCAGTTCGTCGCTCTCCGCGGCAATCGCGGCGTCTTGCTGGCTGCGAAAATTGGCATCGGCTGCAAAAAAAACAACCGTCCCCAGGCCCGCAACCATCACCGAAAAAGCAGCGGTATAGGCAAAAGCGATGCGATAGGCCGCGCTGGACCAGATTTCACGCAAGCGCGCGCATCCGGTAGCCGACACCGCGCAGTGTTTCGATCGGATCGCTGCTTGATACTGCCTTCAACTTCGATCGCAAACGACTGAGGTGGCTCTCGACCAAGTTGGTCTGCGGATCGAAGTGAAATCCCCACACATTTTCCAGAAACATAGTCCGCGTCACAACGCTGCCCGCATTCCGCATCAATAACTCGAGCAATGAGAACTCGCGCGGCTGCAGATGAACGACCTGACCCGCGCGGCAGACTTCTCGCTTGAGCAAGTCTATCGTCACGTCGCCGACGGCGAAGCGGGTCTGCGCCGTCGCGAGAGGCGGACGGCGACCGAGCGCCGCAATGCGAGCCGCGAGTTCGGCGAAAGCAAAAGGCTTCACCAGATAATCGTCTGCGCCGGCGTCCAGCCCTGTCACACGATCGGTGATACCGCCAAGAGCCGTTAAAAGGATCACGGGCGTCGGGTTGCTCGACTTGCGCCATCGGCGCAGGACTTCAACGCCATCCATGCTCGGCAACATCCGGTCGAGCACGATGACGTCGAAATGCGATTCCGCGCCCAGGCTCAGAGCTTCTTGCCCCGACGCGGTACGGATTACGATATGTCCTAGCTTGCGGAGTCCGCGCTCGACCGGGATCGCCGTCGCGTCGTCGTCCTCGGCAATCAGTACCCGCATTATTCGTTGCGCTCCAATAATCGGCCTGACACGATGTTCTTAACGTACGCAGCGAGATTTAGCGCATTATTTCATGGTGCCGCATATCAATCGTGGGGGGTTGCCCGCCGCGGTGACGCGAAAACCGGCCCGCAAAGCCTGTCAAGTTCGGCGCGGACCATCGGGTCTGCGATAACCGAACGAGCCTGAGTATAGCCATCGACAATGAGACGGGCCTCAATACGGCGCCAGTCCATATAACGACCGGTGGCAGCGAGTTCGCGTGCGCGACCGAGGACGTACAGGCGACGGTCCTGCTCCCGCGTCGCCAGGGTCGACAAAGAGCTGGCCGACGTGCCGGAAGCGGATGCGGCAACCTGTTCAACCATTTGTCCCGCGCTTTACAGTCCGGCTGAAGGTCATGTCAGTCCCACCATTTTCAGATATTGCTTCACCGGGAAATGCCTCACGGCATTCTTCGCTCCCGCACGGGTCAAAGGTTGGGAAGAACCAATGTGGCGCTAAGCGGGGAGCCAACGCAGCCGACCCATGGGATTAGGCCAGGCTTGACGCTGCCAGCCTGGCCTAATCCCGCCGCCTTCCCCGGGGGGCGGGGTAACGCAACATCGGCGGCAGCATCGTGCAGACAATGAACGGCCTGTTGCGTCCAGTTACAAAACCTCAATAAACCCGTATCCGGGCTGGGGGGAGCAACGATGATGGTCTCGTTGCCGGACGGTAAAGAACGCCCGATTATCCGCAGAACCTCGTCTATTAAATTATGCCAATAATGGAACCCCCGACCGGCAAACTCGTTGGCAACCCGTATCGAACGAGCGGGAGCCCAGATAGTGGCCGATTATCGCACGCCAACTCGAGATGAAGACGTCGTCGTACGCCGTAGCCACACGGGCAACATCGGCGTCATTACCGTGGTCGTGTTGCTCTTCGCGACCGGCTTCTGGCAAGCGGACGTCAAGGAAGGCGCCTTGCCAAAGGTGGAAGTGCCACAGATCGAAACCAAGAAAACAAAAATCGACGTGCCGGCAATCGGCGTGAGAGACGGCGACACGAAGTGACGAGCACGCGCGCTTGACTGGCCAAGCCGGCGCAGCTGCTGCCATTGAAAGGACGTCTCGGGCAAGCTTTGGACGTCCTTCATTGGCGCGGGAAAGTGATCAAGCTGAGGACTGATATCTTGGATAATTGTCGAGCGCTAGAAACGCTACGCATACTGGCCAATGCCAAGACATATCCGGTTTTCGATGCGCTTTGGCGCGCCAACTTTGGATTGTCGAGATCGGAGCTAGCAGCGTCGCTCCATGTTCATCCTGACGAACTATCGGTCGAATTGAGCGCGATGATAGAGGCCGAGCTTATTTCTTCGGTTGGCTCCGAGAAATTTTTTGCGAACCGACAAAAATTGAGGGATCTGTTCGCGTTTTTGGTGGATGACTGCAGTGGCGGGAAGCCGGATTTGTGCGCATCTACCAGTAGCGCACTGGGCGCGTTGGCTCGGCATGGCTAAGCCGGACCGAACGTCTGCCATATTCATACATGATAGACTCAAGATTTGGCGCGAGTGCATCCTCGATATGAGCCATAGACCGATATCGCCGCTGCGAACTGGCGAAGCCCCCACACACCATCATGGCCGGCACCGCTGGGAAATGCCGGGTGGTTAGGGTTTGGTTCGCGACAACCAGAATTTAACTCCTGTTGCCTACACATAGTGCCCTAAGTTAGAGTCGCCGTCTTCCAGCAGGATATGGCGCATTCACATAAGACGCGCAGCTTATGGCGGGCATCCATGACATCAGCTCAACGACTTTCAGCGAATGCCAGATCTGAGATAAGGGCTCTCTCGGGAGCTGAACCATATCGTTTCCTCTACGAGCTGGCCTCCGCGTGGGCAGTTATCGGGATTGCGATCGGTATTGCCATCTATACCGACAATGTCGTCGTCTCGGCGGTCTGCATTTTCATCGTTGCGACGCGGCAGAATCTGTTGGCGCTGCTTGTCCACGAGCAGACCCACTCGCTGGGGCTGAACTGGAAGTTCGGAGATGCCGTGGCCAATATTTTTACGGCGTATCCGTTGCTCGCTGTCTCGGTGGAAGGCTACACGGACATTCATCTTCGGCATCACCGCAGCTATTTTACCGCCGAAGACCCGGACTTCATCAGAAAAAGTGGACCGGATTGGACATTTCCGACCAGTATCGGTTCTCTCGTTGGGCTTTTCGCACAGGATCTGACCGGCATCAGCTTTGTTAGATTTATTCTGGCGCACAAGAATAAATCGACGGATATCGAGGCGAGTTTTATCCGCAGAAAGAATCCATCCCCAAAATGGCTGAAGCCCGTCTATCTTTTGGTGGTAGCGACTTGTCTGACGCTGATGCACGGCTGGGCCTACTTTGTTCTCTATTGGCTGCTGCCGCTTGTGACGATATTTCCGGCGATTGTTCGCTGGGGTGCGATCTGCGAACATTCCTACGGTGAAGAAGGCGCAAGCGTCGAAGAGACCTCACCGGTCATACTGCCAACGCTCGCAAGCCGCATCATTCTACCGAACTTGAATTTCACGCTTCACGCGTATCACCATTTTTTTCCCCGGGTTCCATTCGCAAATCTCCCGAAAGTGCATGAGATTTTTGTGCGAGAAAACCTTGTGCAGGCTGACCAGGTTTTTCTCGGCCATGCGGACTATCTGAGATATATCCTGGGGCAACCGCGGGCGGTTCGGGCAATTCAGCGTTTTGAGGAAACCTCCTCAAGCGCGATGTGACTGTAGCACTATCAGGCCGCTCCCGAGCTTTGACGGGGCTATATTTGCGAAGGTCAGCAGCAGCGGGGCGAAAACCGCAAGCTGACGGGAGCGTCGGAGTATAGCTCGCTCAATGCGCGCTCTTACTACCATGCCATCGGCATATTTCGGTTATCCTTGGCCATTCGCCGCGCCGGCCCTCGACCGAGGTACTGGAATATCACGCCGCCGCTGTCCACGGTTGCCCCAGAGCGCCGCAGCAGCGGCTCCGCGCCCAAAACCCACAGCTGCATAATCGCATTGAACCAAAAAAAAGGGTGGTGACGTCCACGTCACCACCCAGAACCGGTACTGATTTTTTACGTCAAGCCAGCTTAGCGACGCTGATGCTCTGACGCCGCCGTGAGCGAACCGTGCCACCGATCGCGCCGAAGCCGACCAACAGCATCGCCCAGGTCGAAGCTTCCGGAACAGCACCTTGAATATATTGAATCTGGCCACCGTAGCTGCCGTTACCACGAGATACACCCGTGACGACAAGAGCATAAGCATCATCGACGAAAATCGTCGTATCCAGGTTTGCAAACTCGAAGCTCGTAGTGTTACCGAACTTGGTCAAATCAGCGATAATCGACGTACCCTTGTCGAGATTCTGCAATACGACCGAGGTGAAATCCAGGTCAGTATCGCTGCCAATCGGACCTGACGTGCTAAGTGTGCCGCTGCCGGTACCGTTTTTGTAAGGACTGGGGAATTCAAACAGGAATCGATCCTGAAACCCACCTGCGGCCAAACCATTGACGCCGATGTTTGCCGAGATCGATGTCGGCTGGAAAGTCGCCTGGAATTCGACGTCGCCCACATTATAATCAGTAGCAAATGCCGGCGCAGTCAGAGTCAGCGTAAACGCCGTCACCGCTCCCATCACAACTCGCTTCATTCCCGCCGCGTGAAAAAGCATCGCCTTAACTCCCTGTTACAAAATTACCGTCTTGGCTGCGGGCAAAACGCCCGCTGGCCGCGACAACAAGCGTCGCACCGTAGATTGATTGCAGATCTGTAATCACTCACGAAATCCGAATAGCTATTCGTTACCAGAGTTTTAACTACATTCAAGAAAAATCTTACGAGATTTATCGTAATATTTTTCCTGCGCTCGGCCCCTCAAATTATCGACCTTACGTCCGCATAAACTTCGACTGGTTGGCCGAACGGCGCGGGCTGTGTGCGCAAACCTGCGCCGCAAGACCGCCGCATCGCCGAAGGTCGACGAATGCTGCATTGCGACAATCGATTAAATGCCCGACGATCATAATAGTTCCATCCTACGATAATTATCGAATCTTAATTTTTTCAGGGCAGGATCAAGCCGAATCGATTGGGCGATTCGCAGATGATGCAGATGATTCGTTAGCATTCCCAGACGGTTATGTTACGGGTCCGAAACATAACCCGCGCCACAATTTTATTCGCACGCACGGAATTCGACGAAGTTCCGCGTGGCCCTACCGACTGGTCTCTATATTTGCACGATTCAGCGTATTGTGTGCCTAATGACGGTCGTTGTGAAGCCGCACAATATTAACAATCTCAAATCGCCGAGGTATAGCTTTTAACCGGTTGGGGGATTGCAGTTAAATGACGTTATGTGCACGTAATGATCCGTCGCGCTCAAGATGTGATGTAAACCATATGGAGTATAGAATTATAAGTCATCTTTTCTTTCTATACTCTACGTGCATTTTAACGAATTATAAAACACATGAGCTCAATATCCCTAATAAACACTTTGGACACGTGTTTTAGAAAGGGAATCTATGTTGCTCGATACGATTCGAACCGACTACGATTTTTCCTCGTGTTCGGATGAGCACGCCGTAGAATCGTTACACGTAAATGAAAATTTGGGTATTTCCCTTCCGATGTTGGGCGGAGGCGATATTCCCAGTTCTACATTTATTCGCCTTGCAAACACCGAAAATCATCGCAATTCGGCGTCAGTACTCATCAATAGAAGATATGCTTGGCGAGGCTATGGTAGCCAGCATCGAATCATTTCAGCTTCGACCCACATGACGTTTGTCGCCTCGGTCGGCAATGAAACGGTAGGAACAATCACGCTTGGAGTAGATTCACCTTCGGGCCTGGCGGCCGATGCGATTTTCCGAGATGAGATCAACACCTTCCGCCGTGTTCCTGGAGCGAAAGTCTGTGAACTGACGAAGCTGGCCTTTGATTCGGCTTCGCCGGCAAAGCCGCTTCTCGCGGCACTCTTCCATATCGTATTCATTTATGGCCAGCGCCATTACGACTGCACCGACTTGTTTATCGAGGTGAACCCGCGACACGTCCGTTTTTACGAGACGATGCTTGGGTTCAAGAGAATTGGAAACGTCAAAACCAACGAGAGTGTGTCAGCGCCGGCACAGCTTATGTGGCTGAAGGTTTCGGACATAAGGGCGCAGATCGATGAGCACGCCGGACAGACGAAAGGCCCCTCTTCGCGTTCCCTCTATCCGTTTTTCTTTTCAAAAAGAGAGGAGAACGGAATTTATGCCCGGCTGACCGGAGCACAGGCAGATCGATCATCCGCCAAGCACGGAGGCTATGTGCGCCATGACCCGCCACACACGCCAAACATCCAACTTTCGGACATTGCGCCGGCAAGAGAAGTCCAGAACTAGCCGGAGCGCCCGCCCGAGACGCTGGTAGCGCCAATGCCGCTTACTCGAGCAAGGGTCAGCCGAGGTCGCCGGCAGAGATTGTCATGTGCATTTGTAAATCGTCGAGATACCAGAACCCCTGTTTGTACAAGCGTTCGGCCGATGCGCGGATCTGGCCACGATTCAACTCAACGCGGCGAGGAGAGCGTCACCGAAAGCGCCCTCGCCGAGCCTCATCGTGGCGGCGCTATCAAGTTCGATAAGGAGTGGGCCGTCGTCAGCCGTCGCCGCGTAGGTGACGATCGAGCGTTACGTCCACGCTTTCCAGTATGATCACGCCTTCCCCCGAAGTCCGCCTACGGCCGCTAGAGACAACCGGTAAGACCAGGTTTAACGTGCGGATATCTTAGCGAATTGTCGAGGTACCTGACCTCTTGCTCGGAAAGGGGCCGCGGACCGATTATACTCATGTCACCATGCAGGACGTTGATCAGTTGCGCGAGTTCGCCCAGGCTGCTTCGTTCGATAAACTCGCTCAGTAACGCGGCGATCGTCGCCTGGGCGCCGGCCATGTCTCGCCAGGGATTGCTCCGGAATCTGACGCACTGGAAAACACGACCATTCTTGCCAATAACCGGGCGCGTCTCAAAAACTGGTCCGCCATCCGCTAATACAAGCAAACCAACGATCACGGTAGCAAGCGGCAAGATGAAAAGGATCAGGCTGAGCGAAGCAATGATGTCGAACCCCCGCACGAGTGCTTTCCAAGCTGCTTCGCTATCGCGGGATATGCCCCGATGCTCACCTATGCTCATATGATAAAGCCCGCCCTTATCGGGTCCCTTCAGCCGCATCTCTTTCGCCTCCGATTCGTGGCTTTTCGTTAAAATCTAATTGCTCGGGCTCAGGACGAGCGACCGCGCCGATGCCGCCCGGTCGCGTTACGACGACCTTCGCGCACCGCGCACACCGGCGTACCGTGCGTACCGGGTTGAGCGTCGCACGCTTTCTCAGCCAACGATGGAATCCGATTGTGCAGAAATAGCTCATGCCTCAACCCAGACTGCGCATGCCGAGCTATTTGGCGGCGCGCTGACTTCGTTCATCTCCTGGGGTCGCCGTTCCGGAAAGGCCGCTTGGCGCCGCAATCGTGCATGGCTTTTTCCCCGTTGTGCAGTTGTGCACGGCATCTGTGCGCACGTCCTAAAGGTACGTGCCCAGCTAATGTTCCGCGAGAGCGGCTCGTTTCACCGCATTTTTAGGGCTAATCGACGCAGTTATAATTTTGCGATTTTGAATCCCGGTTCCAAACGAGCGGCTTGATAAGTAGAATATCTAGTCAATACATCACTTTATGCTCTTTACAATTGATGTACTCGCCGTCCTGAAATACGTTATTTTGATAAATGTCGTCGCGGCAGGAGCCATATGCCTGTTCTCCCCTTGTCGATTCAGCCGGTCACGCCAGAAGCACGTAACGTCGTCCTCAATTCTGGATCATCTCGAAGGGAAATTGGCTTCAGCAAGGCGGGCCTCAGTTATCGGGCGATAAAGTCCGCCAGTTCGTCGGCCGTAATCCACCCATCACCATTCGTGTCGATTTGATGACGCAGCGCGTCCACAGTCGAATCGGTCAGATATGGAATACCCGCTGCACGCAGCAGCGATCTGTGAGCGAATGCCCACTTCCGAAATTCTTCGCTGTTCAACGCGTAACGAGCAGGTCCGCTCCCAATTCGGGCCCTGGGACGATTGGTCGATGGGTGCCTTTCAGGTGGGACCGAACCGCCGACGGCGGGCTCTCTTCCCGATACGAGCAGGGCCACAGCGGCGAGAGCAGGCAAATGCTTAAGGCGCACGCGACAAAAAACTGCCTTGGATATGCTTATGTTCCGAGCTTACTCATATCATCGTATCATATCATTTCCCCGACATTTCTGACGAATGAACAAGGAACTCAATGGGGGTTCATGCCCGATAGGCGACAAGCCGCCGCCTTACTGAACCTAGCAGCCAATGAGGAGTGAAAAGTTGGAAGAGCGCCGCGCGTTAGTCGCCTTGGGGGCGCTGGGGGATGGTCGAGCCTTTGCGATTTTTGATCACATTTGGCGTGCGCCCGAAGGCGTGTCCCGCGACTACGTCGCCTCCCAGCTAGGCTCGACGCCAGCACAGCTCGCTGACAATATCCGCTCGTTGATCGATGCCGACCTGATATGCCAAGACGAGCGGGAAATGCTGTTCCCCAAGCGAGCGGTGCTTGGGATGCTTTTTCAGTTTTTGATGGAAGATTGCTGCGATGGCAGTTCAGAAACGTACTCGGTGATGGTCGATACCCTTGCCGAGCTAATGAGGCGTTGATCAGCTCCCATTTTTGGTCGGGATTCCAAGCTGTTAATTGGGATGCATCAAAGGACTGCTCTTTTGCGGCGCTATTAACATTTTGTGTAAAATTTTGAATTAATCATGCTACACCGAGTGATCCAAGAGGGGGCGATTGGTAATATCGGATGGCGTTACCGCGAAGTCGAAGTGCGCTCAGAGCGCAAGTCATAAAACAAAACCGTGTTGGTCAGCCCGCAACCGCGCCAGAACCGCAGCAAAAAGAGATCATGCCGCCGGTTGCCGTCGATGTGTTCGCGGCATTGGCGCATCCTGGGCGCCTCACGGTGTTCAAAGCTCTCGTCAGCGCGGGTGATGAAGGGCTTCCCGCGGGTAAGATCGCCGAGCTTACAGATATAGTCCCACAGACACTTTCTGGATATCTCAATAGCCTCACTGCGGCGAAGCTCGCAACATCGCGCCGCGAAGGGCGCCGGATCATCTACGGCTGCAACCGCGACTTTCTGACGCAGATAATGCTTTATTTTGTCTCCACATGCAGCAACGGCAATGAGGACGTTATCGCGCCTCTGGCAGCCAAGTTAACGCTGCCTGTCTAACGTCATCGACTGCATAGCCCCGGCGGCACTGGACCCCCGACCGAACGGTACGGCAAAATCCACATGGCAATTTAACGCTGCGCACGCCTAATCGGCTGGCTTCGAACTTCATCTCGGAGCCATATCATGCAGGACATCATCTGGATCGGGGCCATGCTCGCGCTCGTCGTGGCGAGCATCGGCTATATTCGCCTCGCCGACCTGGCCTGATCCCATGAGCATCGATCTCTGGGCAGGCGCGATCACCGCCGCCGGGCTCCTCCTCTACCTCGTCGCCGTGCTCGTGCGGCCCGAACGATATTGATCGGATAGACGGACCATGACCTTTCAGGGCTGGGCGCTCATCATCGCCTTCGTCGCGATCCTGCTGGCTTTGACCAAGCCAGTGGGATCTTTCCTGTTCGCGCTCTATGAGGGGCGCCGAACCTTTCTTCACCGCGTCCTCGCGCCGGTAGAAGCTGGCTTCTACCGGCTCAGCGGGATCGATCCCGAGGCCGAGCAAAGCTGGCGCGCCTACGCGCTGCATATGCTGCTGTTCAACGTTGCGCTGATGGCGCTGACCTATGCCGTGCTGCGGTTGCAGGGCGTGCTGCCGCTCAACCCGCGCGGCTTTGCCGGGCTCTCGCCCGATCTCGCGTTCAATACTGCGGTCAGCTTCACGACCAATACCAATTGGCAGAGCTATGTCGGCGAGACGACGATGTCGAACCTCAGCCAGATGCTCGGTCTCACCATTCACAATTTCATGTCGGCGGCGACCGGGATCGCGCTCGCCTTCGCGCTGTTTCGCGGTTTTGCGCGCGGCAATGCGAAGGGCATCGGCAATTTCTGGGCCGATATCACCCGGATCACGCTATATCTGCTGATCCCCGCGTCGTTCGTCTATGCGATCTTCCTGCTCGCCAATGGCGTGCCGCAAACGCTCGCAGGCTCGGTTGATGCGACGACGCTCGAGGGCGTCAAGCAGACGATCGCACTCGGGCCGGTCGCTTCGCAGGAGGCGATCAAGATGCTCGGCACCAATGGCGGCGGCTTCTTCAACGCCAACAGCGCGCATCCGTTCGAGAATCCCAATGCGCTGACCAATCTGGCGCAGATGCTGTCGATCTTCGTGCTGGGCTTCGGGCTGACCTGGACCTTCGGCAAGGCGGTCGGCAATACGCGGCAAGGCTGGGCGATCCTGTCGGCGATGCTCGTCCTGTTCCTCGCGGGTATGACGATTGCCTATTGGCAGGAAGCCGCGGGCAATCCGATCCTCCACCATCTCGGCGCCGCAGGCGGCAATATGGAGGGCAAGGAGGTCCGCTTCGGCATCGCCGGATCGGCGCTGTTCGCTAGCGTTACCACGGCGGCGTCATGCGGCGCAGTCAACGCGATGCACGACAGCTTCACCGCGCTCGGCGGCATGATCCCGCTGATCAACATGCAGCTCGGCGAAGTCGTCGTCGGCGGCGTCGGTGCGGGTATCTACGGCTTCCTGCTGTTCGCCATCCTCGCGGTGTTCGTCGCCGGGCTGATGGTCGGCCGCAGCCCCGAATATGTGGGCAAGAAGATCGAAGCGCGCGAAGTCAAACTCGCGGTGATCGCGATCGCGGTGCCGCCGCTGATCATCCTGGGCATGACCGCGATCAGCGCAGTGCTGCCGTCCGGGCTGGCGGGTCCGCTCAACAAGGGAGCGCATGGCTTCGCCGAGATCCTCTACGCTTTCACGTCGGGTGTCGGGAACAACGGATCCGCCTTTGCCGGGATCAGCGCCAACACGCCTTATTATAACGGGCTGCTCGGGCTCGCGATGTGGATCGGGCGGTTCTTCGTGATCATTCCGATGCTCGCTATTGCCGGGTCGCTCGCTTCCAAGCGGATCGTGCCAGCGGGTGCAGGCTCTTTCCCGACGACGGGGCCGCTGTGGATAGGGTTGCTGGTCGGGATCATCGTGATCGTCGGCGGCCTCACCTTCCTCCCCAGCCTCGCGCTCGGGCCGATCGCCGATCATCTCGCGATGATCTCGGGGAGGCTGTTCTGATGCTCGTCACCCTTCCCGCTCTCCGTCATTCCGGGCCTGTTCCGGCATCCACCTCATCGCTCGCGATGACGTCGCCTGTGGCGCGGGGGACGCCGGAACAGGTCCGGGGTGACGGTTTCTCTCATTCCATCGGAGCGCAGAAATGAGCCGCACCGCATCGATCTTCACCGCCGACCTCGTCCTTCCCGCGATCGGCCATGCTTTCCTCAAACTCGATCCGCGCCAGTTGATCCGCAACCCGGTGATGTTCACCACCGCCGTGGTTGCGACGCTGCTGACGGTTCTGCTCCTCCTCGGTCAGACCGGCCTCGGCATCAGCTTCCAAATCCAGCTCGTCATCTGGCTGTGGCTCACCGTATTGTTCGGCACCTTTGCCGAGGCGCTCGCCGAAGGGCGCGGCCGGGCGCAGGCGGCGTCGCTCCGCGCGACCAAGGCGGGGCTGCAGGCCAAGCGGCTCGTCGGCGTCGGCGATGCCTGGGAGATGGTCGAGGCACATCGGCTGGTCGCAGGCGAGATGGTACTGGTCGAGACGGGCGACCTGATTCCGGCCGACGGCGAGATCGTGGCGGGCGTGGCATCGGTCAACGAAGCGGCGATCACCGGCGAAAGCGCGCCCGTGATCCGAGAAGCGGGCGGCGACCGTTCGGCAGTGACGGCGGGAACGCGCGTTATTTCCGACCGAATCAGCGTGAAGGTCACCGCCGAACCCGGCCAGGGCTTCCTCGATCGCATGATCGCTTTGGTCGAGGGCGCCGAGCGTCAGAAGACGCCGAACGAGATCGCGCTGACGATCCTGCTCGTCGGGCTGACGATCATCTTTCTGATCGCAGTTGCGACGATCCCCAGCTTCGCGAGCTTTGCCGGCGATTCGGTGCCGGTCTCGATCCTCGCAGCGCTACTGATCACCTTGATCCCGACGACAATCGCGGCGCTGCTCTCCGCAATCGGCATCGCGGGAATGGACCGGCTGGTGCGTTTCAACGTGCTCGCCAAATCGGGCCGGGCGGTCGAAGCAGCCGGCGATATCGACACATTGCTGCTCGACAAGACCGGCACCATCACCGTCGGTGACCGGCAGGCGAGCGACTTCCGCGCCGTCGGCGGCACCGCCCCCGAAAGCCTCGCCGAAGCAGCGTTGCTCGCCAGTCTTGCCGACCAGACGCCCGAGGGGCGATCGGTCGTGCTCTTTGCCCGGGATCGCCACGGCGTGACGATCGAGGTGCTCCCCGACGACGCCGAGGTGATCGGTTTCACCGCGCAAACGCGCATCTCCGGCGTCCGGATCGGCGCGCGCCTCATCCAGAAAGGCGCGGTCGATGCAATCTTTGCGGCCAACCCTGGATCAGGATCGACCCCGGCCGCAACCGAGCTTCGCCGCATCACCGACGAGATCGCGCGCTCGGGCGGAACTCCGCTTGCCGTCGCCGAGGACGGTCGGCTGCTCGGCGCGATCCACCTGAAGGATGTCGTCAAGGCCGGCGTGCGCGAGCGGTTCGCCGAGCTACGCCGCATGGGCATACGCACGGTGATGATCACCGGCGACAATCCGCTGACCGCAGCTTCGATCGCCGCCGAGGCCGGCGTCGACGATTTCCTCGCGCAGGCGACCCCCGAGGACAAGCTCGCGCTGATCCGCAAGGAGCAGCAGGGCGGCAAGCTCGTCGCGATGTGTGGCGACGGCACCAACGATGCCCCTGCCCTTGCGCAGGCCGATGTCGGCGTCGCGATGAACACAGGTACGCAGGCCGCGCGCGAGGCGGGCAACATGGTCGATCTCGACAGCGATCCGACCAAGCTGATCGAGATCGTGGGTCTCGGCAAACAGCTGCTGATGACGCGCGGCAGCCTGACCACCTTCTCGGTCGCAAACGATGTCGCGAAATATTTCGCGATCATTCCCGCGATGTTCGTCGTGCTCTATCCGGGGCTCGGCGTGCTCAACGTCATGCGGCTGGCGACCCCCGAAAGCGCGATCCTGTCGGCGATCATCTTCAACGCGCTGATCATCCCGTGTCTGGTCCCGCTCGCGCTGAAGGGCGTGCGCTACCGCCCGGTCGGGGCAGGGCCGCTGTTGGCGCGGAATCTGTCGATCTATGGCCTTGGCGGACTGATCGCGCCGTTCGTGGGGATCAAATTGATCGACGTGGTGGTGTCAGGGCTCGGGATGGCGTGACCCGTCCACCAACCCTCTTGCCGTCACCCCAGCGAGGCTGGGGTCATGTCTCTCCCGGCAAGCGACGTCACCGCGAGAGGCAATAGACATGGATCCCAGCCTTCGCTGGGATGACGATTTAGGACGTGGATCATGAAGAACGATATTCTTTCCGCCCTTCGCCCTGCCCTCGTGATGACGGCGCTGTTCGCTCTCCTCACCGGGCTGCTCTACCCGCTCGCCACGCTCGGCGTAGGCCAACTTGTCTTCCCCCATCAGGCCAATGGCAGCCTGATCGTGAAAGACGGCAAAGTGGCCGGTTCCGAGCTGATCGGCCAGGCATTCAGCGACGCTCGCTATTTCCACGGCCGCCCCTCGGCCGCGGGCACCGGCTACGACGCCGGCGCGTCGTCGGGATCGAATCTCGGCCCGACCAGCCAGGCGCTGAGCGACCGGGTGACGAAGGATGTCGCCGCGCTTCATGCCGAACATTCCGGCGATGTTCCCGCCGATCTCGTCACCACGTCGGGATCGGGGCTCGACCCCGACATCAGCGTCGAGGCCGCGCGCTGGCAGATCGCGCGCGTCGCCAACGCACGCAAGCTGCCCGAAGCGACCGTCTCGAAACTGGTCGATGACGCGATCGAACAGCCTCTGTTCGGCGTACTCGGAGAAGCGCATATCAATGTCCTCGCACTAAACCGCGCGCTCGATGCCGCGAGGAGCCGTTAAGATCAGACCCGACGAACACCTCCGCCCCGATCCCGACGCACTGCTGCGGCAGGCGGCGCGGGAGGCGCGCGGGCGGCTGAAGCTGTTTCTCGGGGCGGCGCCCGGAGTCGGCAAGACCTATGAGATGCTGACCGAAGGCGCCGCCTGGATGCGCGGCGGCGCCGATGTCGTGGTCGGCGTAGTCGAGACGCATGGCCGCGCCGAGACCGAGGCGCTGACCCGCCCGTTCGAGATCGTCCCGCGCCGTTCGATCGAGCATCTCGGCCGTCCGCTCGCCGAGATGGACCTTGATGCGATCCTCGCGCGCAAGCCGCGGCTCGTGCTGGTCGATGAACTGGCGCACAGCAACGCACCGGGCAGCCGCCATCCGAAGCGCTGGCAGGATGTTCAGGAGCTGATCGATGCCGGGATCGATGTCTATTCGACGGTCAATATCCAGCATCTCGAAAGCCTGAACGATGTCGTCGCGTCGTTCACGAAAGTGCGCGTTCGCGAGACAGTGCCCGATCATGTCCTCGAGCAGGCCGAGATCGAGATCGTCGATATCCCGCCCGACGAACTGATCGATCGCCTGCGCGACGGCAAGGTGTATGTGCCCGAAGAGGCCAGCCGCGCGCTCGGCCATTTCTTCTCGAAATCCAACCTGTCGGCTTTGCGCGAGCTGGCGCTGCGTCGTGCGGCGCAGGCCGTCGACAGCCAGATGCTGGATCACTTGCGCGCGCATGCGCTCGGCGGCAGCTTCGCAAGCGGCGAGCGGATCGTCGTCGCGGTAGACGAGACGGCCGCCGCGGCACAGTTGGTGCGTGCAGCGAAGCGCCTTGCCGATGCTTTGCGTGCGCCGTGGACCGTGCTGCACGTGGAGACTCACCGAAGCGCCGCGCTGTCGCAGTCCGAGCGCCAGATGCTCGCGGACGCGCTCGCGCTTGCGGTGCAGCTCGGCGCCACGACTGCGAGCATCCCGGCACGCGGCGTCGCGCAGGGCATCCTTGCTCAGGTGCGCGACATGCGAGCGACCCAGATCGTCCTCGGCAAATCGCAGCGTAGCTGGTGGTTCAAGCAGCGTCACGGATCGGTGGTCGATCGTATCATCGCAGAGGTCGGCGATGTCGCGGTCCATGTGCTGCCCGGCGACGGACGCGCTCCGTCGCCAGTGAAGCGCGCATGGCGGCCGGGCGAATGGGGCGCCGAGCGCGACTATTTCTGGTCCGCGTTGATGGTCGCTGTGATGACGGGCATTGGCGTCACCATCGCCAGCATCATCGATCTCAGCAATGTCGCGATGCTGTTCCTGCTGCCGGTGCTCGTTGCGGCGAGCCGCTTCGGGTTATGGCCGGGGCTGTTCACAGGCCTGAGCGGTGCGCTGGCCTATAATTTCTTCCTGCTGCCGCCGCATTACAGCCTGACGATCGGCAATCCCGAGAATGTGGTGTCCTTCGTCGTGCTGCTCGCGACGGCCGTCATCGTCTCGAAACTCGCAGCAAATGTCCGCGTCCAGGCCGACCTCGCGGCACGATCCGCGCGGCAGAATGCGGCGCTGGCGGGCTTCGCGCAGGCGATCGCCGCCGCGGGCAATCGCGACGAACTGGCGCAGCTGATCGCTGCCGAGATCGGCCGGCTCTTCGCGGCAGATACGGTGATGCTGTTCCCTGCCCCGGATGGCGCACGCATCGCTGCCGCGATCCCCCCAAATGAGATGCTCGGGCAGATCGAGCAGGCCGCCGCCAACTGGAGCCTTGATCGCGTGCAGCCGGCCGGATTGGGATCGGACACTCTGACGGGTTCCGACTGGGCCTTCGAGCCAATCCGTAAAGGCGATGTGGCGCTGGCGACGATTGGCCTCGCCGGGCATGAGGGCCGCCCGCCGGTGCGGCGGGACGAATATCCGCTGCTGGCGAGTCTCCTCGATCAGGCAGCGCTCGCGATCGATCGCATGGCGCTCAGCGACGATCTTCGCGATATCGAGGATGTTCGCCGGCGCGATCGTTTGCGCTCGGCGTTACTGTCCTCGGTAAGCCACGATCTGCGCACCCCGCTCACCGCGATCCAGACCGCCGTCGGCGAATTGCGTGGCAGCGCCCCCTCCCCGCTGGTCGATACAATCGGCATCGAGGCGCAAAGGCTCAACCGCTTCGTCACCAACCTGCTCGATATGGCACGGGTGCAGGCGGGCGGGCTGAACCTGACGATCGAGGCGGTCGATCTGACCGACGCCGTCGCCAGCGCGGTCCACGATGCGCGCCACGCGCTCACCGGCCATGCGATCCTGCTGGATGTATCGCCCGATCTGCCGATGGTGCGCGCCGATCCGGCGCTGCTCCACCACACGCTGCTCAACCTGATCGACAATGCCGGGCGCTATGCAGATCCGGGCACCCCGATCGCGATCGTCGCCACCCGCGCGCCCGATCGGCTGACCTTGTCAGTGCGCGATCAGGGGCCGGGCATTCCAGCGGGGCGAGAGGCTGCATTGTTCGAAAGCTTCGCACGCTTCGACGGATCGGATCGCGCGCGCAGCGGGACCGGTCTCGGACTTGCGATCGTCAAGGGATTCGCTGAGGCGATGGGGATGGGCGTGACCGCCGCCAATCGCGAGGACGGGACCGGCGCTTCGTTCAGCCTGATCTGGCCCGATGCCGCGATCGTCCGCGCGAACCGGGGCGAACCCAAATGACCGTAAAGGTCCTTGTCGTCGACGATGACCCCCCGATCCGGCGGATGCTAGGAACTGCGCTACGCAGAACCGGGCATGATGTGGTCGAGGCACAGGATGCAGCGAGCGCCCTGGCGGTGGCGAAAGCCGAGCGACCCGATATCGTGCTGCTCGACCTCGGCCTGCCTGACCGCGACGGGATGGAGATCATAACATTGCTCAAGGCCAACGGCGACGCGGCGGTGCTGATCGTGTCGGCACGCGATGCCACGGGGGAGAAGGTCGCCGCGCTCGATCTCGGCGCCGACGATTATGTGACCAAGCCTTTCGACACCGACGAGCTTCTGGCGCGCTTGCGGACCGCTGCACGACACCGCGTGTCGCGACCGTTCGATCGGGTAGAACTGGACAACGGCGCGATCGAGATCGATTTCGGCACGCGGACGGTGCTGCGTGACGGCGACATGGTGCATCTGACGCCGAAGGAATTCGCCCTGCTCCATGAACTGGCGCGCGAGCCCGGCCGGATTGTTACGCACAGCCATCTGCTCAAAGCGGTGTGGGGCGCAGCTCATGGCCATGACATCGATTATCTGCGGGTCGCCATCCGCAGTCTGCGCCTCAAACTCGAAGCCGATCCCGCCCAGCCCCGGATCATCATCAATGACCCGGGGATAGGCTACAGGGCGATCTAGAGCGGGATGCAATATCGCTGAATCGAAGGGAGGAAAGCTGATTCAATATTCTGGCTGGGAAGGAGGCCGGCATTGGATGGCACGACCTTATTCGAAAGATCCTCGTGAACGGGTGATAGCGACGCTTGAAGGAGGAAGGGCTGTCGCGACACCAAGCGGCGGCGCGTTTTGGGGTAGCGATCAGCACGGCGATCAATTGGGTGAAACGCTTTGAGGAGCGCGGCAGCGTCGAGGCCGATCGGATTGGCGGGCACAAGCCGAAGAAGATTGCCGGCGATCACGCTGACTGGTTGCGGCAGCGCTGTGGCGAGAAGCCGTTCAAGCTGCGCGGCCTGGTGAAGGAACTGGCCGATGAGCGCGGCCTGATCGTCGACTATCGCTCGGTATGGGAGTTCGTCCACGCCGAAGGGCTGTCCTTTAAAAAAAGACGCTGGTCGCCAGCGAGCGGGACCGTCCCGATGTCGCCCGCAGGCGCGAGCAATGGGTGAAGTACCAAGACCGGATTGATCCTGATCGCCTCGTTTTCATCGATGAAACCTGGGCCAAGACCAATATGGCGCCGCTGCGTGGATGGGCGCCCAAGGGCGAGCGACTTGCGGGCAAGGTGCCCCACGGACATTGGAAAACATCGACCTTCCTCGCGGCCTTGCGCAGCGACCGGGTCGAGGCACCTTGGCTGTTCGACGGTCCCATCAACGGTGAGAGCCTCCTGCTCTATGTCGAGCAACTGCTCGTGCCGACGCTCAAGCCCGGCGATATCGTGATCATGGACAATCTCGGTAGCCACAAGGGCCAGGCCGTTCGCCAGGCCATCCCCGCGGCGGGCGCCAAGCTCCTGTTCCTTCCCAAATATTCCCCTGATCTCAATCCGATCGAGCAGCTCTTCGCGAAGCTCAAGCACCATTTGCGCGATGCCGCCGAACGAACATATGACGCCGTTTGCGACGCCATCGGGAAAATCCTCCCAACCGTCTCAGCTATCGAATGCCGAAATTATCTCGCTAATGCAGGGTGCGGCCGAACTCAATCTCTTCCCGCTCTAGTCTGCCGCTCGCGTGCGTAGTAACCGATTCACTCTATGACAGACACCACCGAAACAACTGATTCGGCTGCATTGTTCGCAATCGCGGACCGGCTGGCCCGTGCCCGTTCATTCGATCAGGTGGTCGAGGTGGTGCGCTCGGCCGCTAGACATATCATCGGCGCGGAAGGGATAACTTTCGTACGATGCGAAGGCGATGAGTGTGCCTATATCGCGGAAGATGCGATCGAATCTCTGTGGGAGGGGCAGCGATTCAATCTGGCGCAATGCGTCTCCGGTTGGGTGATGCAAAACGGCGAGCCTGCGGTCATTCCCGACATCTATGCGGATGCTCGGGTGCCCCATGACGCGTATCGGTCGACATTCGTCAAAAGCATGGCGATGATGCCCGTGCAAGCCGGTGCCGTGAGGGCGGCGATCGGCGCCTATTGGGCACGGATCGGAGCGCCGGATGCTCATGCTGTCGAGTATCTGCAGAGGCTTGCGAGTTTCGTCGGTGCCGCGATCGAAAATGTTTCGCTCCAGACCTCGTTCGAACTTCTTAACCGGACTGGCGCAGCAGTCGCCGCGGAGCGCGATCTCGACCGGGTGGTTCAGCTCATCACCGATGCTGGCGTCGAATTGACGGGAGCCGAGTTCGGCGCTTTCTTCTACAATCTCGTGAATGACGCGGGCGAGAGCTATATGCTTTACAGCCTCTCCGGCGCCCCGCGCGAGGCGTTCTCGCAGTTCCCGATGCCCCGAAACACGGCCGTATTCGCCCCGACCTTCTCCGGGGAAGGCGTCGTGCGCTCAGACAACATCCGCCTGGATCCGCGTTACGGGCACAACGCGCCCCGCAGCGGTATGCCAGAAGGGCATCTTCCGGTGACCAGCTACCTGGCCGTACCCGTCGTCTCGCGCACAGGTGAGGTCCACGGTGGCCTGTTCTTCGGACACCATCGCGAAGCGCAATTCACCCAGGAGCACGAAGATGTCGTGCTCGCGATTGCCGGGCATGCCGCAACCGCGATCGACAACGTCCGTTTGGATCAAGCTTCGCAGCGCGAACTCGCCGCGCGCCGCGCTGCGGAAGCGGCCCTTACCGATCTGAACGCCACGCTCGAAAAGCGGATCGAGGAACGGACTCAGGAGATACAGGCAGCGTATAACCGGCTGGAGGAGAGCGACCGGCGTTTCCGGATTCTCGTCAACGGCGTCACCGATTACGCGATCTATATGCTCGACCCCCAGGGCCATATCACCAACTGGAATGCCGGAGCCGAGCGGATCAAGGGGTACAGCGCCGACGAGATCATCGGACGTCACTTCTCCGGCTTCTATACCGAACGCGACCGCGAAGCGGGCATGCCGGCCCGCACCCTCGAAACCGCCACACGCACCGGCAAGTTCGAGGCAGAGGGTTGGCGAGTACGCAAGGATGGCACCGAGTTCTGGGCGAGCGTCGTTGTGGACGCGATCCACGATGAGGAAGGCAAGCTGATCGGTTTCGCCAAGATCACGCGCGATCTGACCGAGAAGCGGTTCGTCGATGAGCAACTGCGTCAGTCGCAGAAAATGGAGGCGGTTGGCCATCTCACCGGCGGTATCGCGCACGACTTCAACAACCTGCTGACGATCATCACCGGCAACATGGACATCGCGGCGCGCGCGCTGGAGAAAGAGGACGGCATCGGCCGAGCGCAGAAGGCGATCGGCAACGCGATGAAGGGCGCCGAACGCGCTGGGGCCCTGACGCAGCGCTTGCTGGCATTCGCCCGGCGGCAACCGCTATCCCCGAAGCCGCTCGACCTGGACAAGGTCGTCGCCGGTATGTCCGAGCTGCTCAACCGGTCGCTCTGCGAGCTGGTCAAGCTGGAGATCGTCACCAGCCCGGGGCTCTGGCCCGTCGAGGCCGATCCTAATCAGATGGAGAACGCGCTTATCAACCTGGCCGTCAACGCCCGGGACGCCATGCCGAACGGGGGCACGCTGACGATCGAGACGGCCAATGCCTATCTCGACACCGCCTACTCCGCAGGCCATGCCGAAGTGCCCCCCGGCAATTATGTGGTTGTCGCGGTCAGCGACACCGGCGTGGGTATGCCCAAGGAACATCTCGCCCGCGTGTTCGAGCCGTTCTTTACGACCAAGGAAATCGGGCGCGGGACCGGTTTGGGCCTCAGTCAGGTTTATGGTTTCGTCAAGCAGTCCGGCGGGCACGTCAACGTCTATTCGGAAGAGGGGCGAGGCACGACCGTCAAGATGTACCTGCCTCGGTTTACCGGCGACGTCACGTTAAACGATGAGACGGAGCTGGGGCGTCTTGAAGGTCGGAGCGTCGCAGGGGAAACCATCCTTGTCGTCGAAGACGACGACGAGGTCCGGGCCTTTTCGGCCGAGGTGCTGCGTGAGCTAGGCTACCACGTGCTCGAGGCGGGGGACGGCGCGGCGGCGCTGCGAGTGCTCAAGCAGCAAAAAACCGACGTGGACCTTCTCTTCACGGACGTGGTGATGCCCGGCATGTCGGGTCGCGAGCTGAGCGATGAGGCACGCAAGCTCCGGCCTTCGCTGAAGGTACTCTTCACCAGCGGCTATACCCGCAACGCGATTGTCCACGGCGGAAGGTTAGATCCCGGCGTCGAGTTACTCCAGAAGCCGTTCACGTCGCGTTTGCTTGCCGAGCGGGTGAGGGAGCTCCTGGACGCGGGCAAAAGCCGGCGTCTCCTCGTGGCGGAGGCAGACCCGGCGGTGCGCCTACTTGCCGCAGAGGCATTCGCTGCAGCGGGCTATTATGCGGAGCCGGCCGCGACAGCGAGTGAGGCGCTTGGTCTACTGAGGGCTGCTCAGGGACGCTTTGACGCAATCATCATTGATTGCGATCTGCCGGACAAGGAAGGCTTCGTCCTACTGTCCGAGATTCGAGGGCAGTATTCTGACTTGCCCGCAGTACTCACCGTAAAGCCTGGTGACGAGCGTACGATCAGCGACCAGCGCGCCGTACGTGTCGAGAAGCCGTACACCGCTGCGATGATCATTGCGGGCTTGGCGGCTTTCGAACCCGACGGCTGATTAGGTCGGGGCGAATTCGGAAGGGTCAGGCAGCTTCGGAACCACCAGTAACCTTGTCGATTCTTTCCATTCGAGAGAGGATTATCAACTACTGGCAGCTGTACGGGGACAACGACGCGGTGCACGAAATTCAGGCGATAGCCGCCGTCCGCCTTGCAATTTTCCGCCACTCGAATGGAAACGAGACGGCGGCGGGCAGTGCTGTCTCCCGTCGCCAAGCCATATTGACAGGCGGCACCTGCTCGCCTCTGATTAGGACAGAGCGCATCTGGAGCGCCTCCTGTCCGCGGCAAGGGAGACCTAGCGGAGGTCGAGCGGCGGCACGCCCGCGATCCGAAAGCCGCTGCGTTTCGACCGCTCGCCCAACACGGTGACCAAACTGCCAGCGATGATCAGCGCGCCCCCGGCGATGATCGTCACGCCCGCCGGATCGCCGAACAGGCCAATGCCCAGGATCGCGCCCATCAGCGGCTCGATATTGATGAACACGCCGGCGGCAGCGCTGCCGACGCGGGTGGCGCCGTAGTTCCAGGCGGCGGTAGCGAGCAGGGTCGAGAGCAGGCCCTGGCCGATGATGCCGCTCCAGGCGATCGGTGAGAAGTGCAGCGGCGGCAGGCCGTGGAGCATCAGCGCGATCGGGAGGATCGTCGCGGTGGCGATGATCACCGTGACGGCCGGCACCGCCATGGCGCTGCGAACGTCGGGAGCGCGTTTGAGGGTCAGCAACCAGGCGAGGAAGATCAGCAGCGAGAACAGCGACAAGGCGATGCCGAACGGTGTGCCGGAGCCGTTGGGCAGGCCCGCGATTAGCACTGCCCCAGCGGTTGCCGCGATCACGCCGATCCATGACGCGCGGCTGACCTTCTCCCGCAATATCCAAGCAGTGATGGCGATGAGCGCGGGCATGGCACCGACCAGCAGCGCGGCCAGCGTCACCGTGACCTGCGACAGGCCTTCGAACTGGACGAGAAACGCCACGCCATAGAGCACGCCCGCGAGCAATACCGGCGGAGACCGGAACAGCGATCGCGCTTCGGCGCTGCGCAGCGCAAAGGGGAGTGAGGCTATCCCGGCGACGAGGAAGCGCAAAAATACCGCGTGCGACGGCTCCATCTCGCGCAGGATGAGCTTTCCGAGGGGAAAGCCCAGCCCCCAGCAGAGGCCGGCAAGCGTGAGGGAGGCGAAAGGGAGCATATGCCTGCTCGTGGCACGGTATCGTTTCTGTGTCACCCGGCGCACGCCATGTCGAAAGCACGACGATATCACCGGCTAGCGATCCGATCACCAACTTCGGGACCTACGACTATGTCATCGCGGGCGCGGGCACGGCGGGATGCCTGCTCGCGAAGCGGCTGTCGGCCGAACCGCGCAACCGGGTTGCTCATACTCGAGGCGGGGGGTCGAGGTCGAGCGGATCAGCTTTGAAGGGCGGCGCGCGACCGGCCTGATCTTCCGACGCGGCGTTGAGCGTTTCGCCGCCTGCGCGGCCGGTGAGGTGATCCTCGCCGCCGGCGCGGTGGCGTCACCCAAGCTGCTGCAGCTTTCGGGCATCGGCGATGCCGCGATGCTGGGACGCTTCGACATCCCGATCGTCCATGATCTGCCCGGCGTCGGCGGCAATCTGCAGGATCATCTGCAGATCCGCCCGGTGTTCAAGGTCTCGGGCGCGCGGACGCTCAACGGCGACTATGGCAATCTGCTGAAACGCGCATGGATGGGAATCGACTATGCGCTGTTCCACAACGGCCCGCTGACGATGGCGCCGTCGCAGCTCGGCATGTTCGCCCGCTCCTCAGACGACTACGCCACCCCCAATCTGCAGTTCCATTTGGCGCCGCGATACTGCTGGAAGACAGGCCTTAAATCCCGGAATTAGCGCGCGGCGACGAGCGCCCTACTCTTTTCCATGATCAGCGCTTCGAGCGCAGCGCCGTCGATCGGCGGCGAGAACAGGAAGCCCTGATAATAGTTGCAGCCTTCGCGGGCGAGCAGCGCGAGCTGGGCTTCGCTTTCGACGCCTTCGGTGATGACCGAGAGGCCCAGCGAGCGCGCCATATCGATCACGCCGCGCACGACGATACGATCGCGGGTCGAGCCGGTGATGTCTTCGGCCAGCGTCTTGTCGATCTTGAGGTAATCGAGCGGCAATGATTTGAGATAGGCGAGGCTCGAATAGCCGGTGCCGAAATCGTCGATCGCGACTCGCAGCCCCGCCTTGCGCAATTGCGCCAGAAGCGCTGCGGCGCCAGCCAGATCGGCGATCAGGCCATGCTCGGTGACCTCCACTGTCAGCCGGTTGCGCGGGAAGCCGACCTCATCGACGCGGGAGAGGAAATCCTCGACGAAGCGGGGCTTGGCGATATCCGCCGCAGTGACGTTTACCGACAGGCGAATGTGGCGCATCGCATCCGGCCAAGCAGCCGCCATCTGCAACGCACGCTGCTGGACATGATCCGACAGCTGAACGACGAAATCGGAACGCGCCGCCGTCGCGAACAGCGGTAGCGCGCCGAGCTCGCCCAGTTGCGGGTGGCGCCAGCGGGCGAGCGCCTCGACGCCCATGATCGCACCGGTCGAGATATCGACCTGCGGCTGGAACAATATATCGATCTGATCATGATCGAGCGCGCGGCGCAGGTCGATCTCCAGCTGATTGTGGCGATAGGTTTCCGCCTCGCCATCGGCATCCAGCGCACGCACCAGGCCGGTATCTCCATGCTTGGCGGCCGTCAGCGCCGCACCTGCGCGCTGGAACAATACCGAAGCGTCGCGGCGGCCATCGGCGTCGGGCGCGGCGACGCCGACGCGGCAGGACAGAGGAATAAGCGATTCGCCCGACACAAATGGCCAGGCCACGCTTTCGACCAGCCGGTTGGCGATCATTTCCGCGCCATGGGCCGAAATCGGCTGCGCGAAGGCAATGGCAAATTCGGAGCCGGAGGTGCGCGCGATCATCGAATTGCGCAGGCCGATACGATCGATCACCCGTTCGATGCGACGCGCCACCCCCTGCAACACCGCATCGCCGGTCGAACGACCGAAGGCGGCATTGACCAGCCCGAAGCGCATGATGCCGAGCAGCAGCAGCACGCAGCGCGGCTCCGCAGCCTGATCGTCGGCCAGATGCTGTTCGACCCAGCTGCGGATCGCGTCGGAAGAGGGAAGACCGGTCAGCGCGTCGCTGATCGCGCCATCGCTGGTTTCGGCGCGCGACGCCTCGATCCGGGCCACGACGGCCCCGCGATCGTCGTCGAACGAGATATGATGCGCCAGCCGATCGCCTGCGCTGCCGAAGGGGTGGGCGAAGGCGGTGGTGCGGCCGTTGGAAAGCAGCCGTCCGATCGCTTCATTGGCGACGCGCCGGCTGGGCCGGTCCATCATTCGGAAGAGATCCGCCATGCGAATCTTCTCGGCATCGACGCCGATCCGCTCGGCAAATGTGGGGCTCAAGGTGACCGTGCGGGCACCCGGTTCCCAGATCCAGGCCTCGGATTCGGCGAGGCGCAGGGTCGCGCGCTGCGACGCTGCGCGATCGCCACCCGCCACCCGCTCGACGAAGCGATTGGCGAAGCGCAGCGCCTGCGCGATCTCCAGTTCGGCGAAGGGCGACGGAAGATAGTGCGTCGCGCCCATCTCGAAAAAGCGATCGAGCATATCGACATCCTGATGGGCGATCAGGATGAGAATGGCAGCCCCGGTGGAATCCGCGGCTGACGACAGCATTGCGCAGGCATCGAGCGCTTCGCGCAGTGCCCCCCGCGCATCGATGACGGCGATCGACGCGCCGGAGGCGATGAAACGCCGCTCGGCACCGTCGGCCCGGCGCGCGGCGATGACGTGCCATCCTGCCGCCTCGACGATCGATGCAAGTTCGTCACGATGCCGAAAAGACAGCAGGAAGAGAGGCAAGGGCGCCCTGCCCGTCGCAATCGCGACGGCCGCATCTCCCGCGGTTGCGCCCCATGTCATTGCCGAACGACTAGCCGATCATGGCAGCAAGGCCAACCGCTATGCGTTTAAAAACAGACGCCAAGCGCCTATTTCTTGCCGCCCGGCGGGCGATAGGCGTAGGATGCGGTATGACGATGATGGAAACCACACTCCCGGTGGAAAAAGCGCGACTGGCCGACGGGTTCGGGCGGCGCATATCCTATCTGCGCATGTCGGTCACCGATCGGTGCGATCTGCGCTGCCGATATTGCATGCCCGAACAGATGATGTTCCTACCGCGCAAGGACCTGCTGACCATCGACGAGATCGTGACTCTCGCCGAGCGGTTCATCGCGCGGGGCATAACGAAGATCCGGTTGACCGGGGGCGAACCGCTGGTGCGCAAGGGTATCGTCGATCTGGCACAGCGCATCGGTAGCTGGATCGGTACCGATGGCGATAAAGGTGGCCTCGAAGAGCTCACGCTGACGACCAACGGCACCCAGCTGGCGCAGCATGCGGCGGGGCTGGCCGATGCCGGAGTGCGGCGGATCAACGTCAGCGTAGACAGCCTCGATCCCGATCGCTTCCACCATATCACGCGCGGCGGCGATATCGCCAAAGTCCGTGCCGGGATCGACGCGGCGCGCGATGCCGGGATCGCGATCAAGATCAACATGGTCGCGCTGAAGAACACCAACGAGGACGAGATCGAGCCTATGCTGCGCTGGTGCGCAAGCGAAGGCCATGGCCTCACCCTGATCGAGACGATGCCGCTCGGCGAGATCGAGGAAGACCGGACCGATCATTATCTGCCGCTCGACGGTGTGCGGCGCGATCTGGAAAGCCGCTACACGCTCACCCCGCTTTCCGAGCGCACCGGCGGGCCGGCACGTTATGCGAGGGTCGAGGAGCTCGACACGAAGATCGGCTTCATCACGCCGCTCACCAATAATTTCTGCGACGGCTGCAATCGCGTCCGCCTGACGGCGACCGGTCGGCTCTATATGTGCCTGGGCCATGACGATCAGGTCGATCTGCGCGCAGCGTTGCGTGCCGGAGAAGACGGTGGCGACGAGGCTTGGCTCGACGAGCTGGTCGATCGCGCCATGTTGCTCAAGCCTCTGCGCCACAGCTTCGAGATCGGCGAGCGCGATGCGGCCCCAGCTGTCGGCAGGCATATGAGTGTTACCGGCGGATGACCGAATGGCGCATGGCGCTGGTCGCTTCCCCGACGCCTGCCGCGCAAAGCGCCGCGCAGGAACTTCGACAGCTTTACGAGTGGCATCCGCTCGAAAAGGCCAATCTGGTCGTCGCACTCGGCGGCGACGGCTTCATGCTGCGCACCTTGCACGCAATGCTCGATCGCCATCGCATCGTGCCCGTATTCGGCATGAACCTGGGCACGGTCGGTTTCCTGATGAACGAGTGGAAGCCGGAGCTGCTCGAACTGCGGCTGCTGCACGCCAAATCGATCACGGTGCTGCCGCTGCGCATGGACGCGATGACGGTCGGCGGCGAGCGGATTTCCTTTCCGGCGATCAACGAAGTGTCGCTGCTGCGCGAAACGCGTGAGACCGCAAAGATCGAGGTGATCGTCGACGGCCGCGCGGTGCTGCCGGAACTCGTCTGCGACGGCGTGCTGGTTGCAACCCCGGCGGGATCGACTGCCTACAACCTGTCCGCGCAGGGGCCGATCCTGCCGCTTGAATCGTCGCTGCTGGCGCTGACCCCCATCAGCCCGTTCCGCCCGCGCCGCTGGCGCGGGGCGATTCTCCCCAACAAGACCGGCATTTTGTTCCGCGTGCTCGATGCAATCAAACGGCCGGTCAGCGCCGTCGCCGATCAGCGCGAAGTGCGCGACGTTGCCGAGGTATCGGTCGGGATCGATCGGACGAGCCCGCTCACACTCATGTTCGACCCCGAACATACGCTCGACGACCGGATCACGATGGAGCAGTTCGCGGTCTGAAATTTAGTCGTCTGAAAGTCTTTTTTTGCCGCGATTTCCGAGCCGTCGGACTTTCTTCCCGACTAGAAATCGCACTTGCCAGCCGGAAGAAGCCGCTGCTATAGGCGCGCCTCGCCTTCGGGCAGAAATGGTCCCCGGTAGCTCAGTGGTAGAGCGTTCGACTGTTAATCGAATGGTCGCTGGTTCGAATCCGGCCCGGGGAGCCAGCTTTTCAAGCAGCTGAAAACACGCCATTTTATCGATATGCTATTTCTTCTGCGCAGCCGACCGGTAATCCGACTGGGAGAGCGCCAGCTGCAGGACAGGTTCGCCGCCATGGCGTAATCGCATTGGCGCCTGACGCTATAACCCGGGCGGGCGAGCCGCCCCGATAGGCGTCAGCGGAGATATTGTTCCCTGTGGAATGCCCTGAGTGCGGCGGGCGATCGCGCGCGGGTTGCTTCGCCGATCAGAATCAGGGTCGGCTTGCCACTGCCCGTAGCCTTGGCCGCGATCGGCAGAAGATCCAATCGCGTATGCAGCAGCCGCTCACTGGGAAGGCTGACGTCGGCGGCCACGAGCACCGGGGTATCGCGGGGCAGGCCATGGCGCATGAGATTGCGGCACAGTTCGTCCGCGGCATCGCGTCCCATATAGAGCGCCAGTGTCGCGGCCTCATCGGCCAGGTTCGCCCAGTCGAGGTCGAGCGGCTGGCCTGCCTGCGCATGGGCTGTGACGAAACGGATCTGCCGTGCCTTGCCGCGCAACGATAGCGATATGCCGGCGCTTGCCGCAGCAGCGCTCGCGGCTGTGATGCCGGGGCAGATCGACACTCGCACCCCATAAGCCGTCAATGCATCGACTTCCTCGGCAGAGCGGGCGAACACCGATGGATCGCCGCCTTTCAGGCGGACAACGCGTTCACCGTCTAGCGCAGCCTCGACCAGAAGTTCGTTGATCGAGCGCTGATCCTTCGAATGACGGCCAGATCGCTTTCCCACCGATACCCGCCGCACATGCGGCGGGATAAGATCGATGACGCCCGGTCCCACAAGCGCGTCATGAAAGACGACGCTCGCCGCGCACAGCAATCGCTCGGCCTTGCGGGTGAGCAGATCGGGATCTCCGGGGCCGGCGCCGACCAGCCAGACCTGTCCCGGTGCGATCAGTGCTGAGTCATCCATGCGCTACGACCTTTGTCTGGCTGAGGAGGCGTTTGATGGCGGGGCGGCACGAGCCGCAATTGGTGCCCGCCGATAGCGACTGCCCGACGGCTTCCACCGATGTCAGCCCCTGGTCGGCAATGGCGGTGAGGATCGTCCTGGTGCCGATATCGAAGCAGACGCAGACGATCGGGCCACGATCGACTTGCGGAGCTGCCGATCGCCCCGCGAGGAGCTCGATCGAAGACGGCGGCAGATCGGCCGCAAGCTGCGCGATCAGCCACTCGCGCGACGGCAGGCCGTTTGTGCGGGAGATATAGAGCGCGGCCTGTACCCGCCCGTCGACCAGAACCGCCGCGCGGGTGTGGCCGCGGGCACGATCCTCGGTCTGGATAAGGTCGCCTTTGGGCAGCAACCTTGCCGCGACGTCGGCGATGTCGCCGCTTCCTGCCAGTTCGATCAACCAGCCCGAAGCCACACGAACCCTCGTCGCATAGGCGATACGGGCAATGTCGATATCATCTCGCGTGATCAGGAATCCGCGCCAGTCGAGCGCCAGAGGCGTCACCCGCGCGGGGGTCGATTTGAAGCCGGGCTGGCCCGAGTGCGGATCCACGAGGTCGCGCGACAGCACGCCGGTGCGCCCGCCGCTCGATTGACGATCGGTCCAGTGGATCGGAGTGAAGATGTCGCCGCGCCGCTGCCCGTCGCTGATCTGCGCGCGGAACACGCTGTGCCCCTGCGGGGTCGCCACGGTGGCGAGATCGCCGTCGGCAATGCCGAGCGCCTCGGCATCGACGGGGTTGATCTCGACCATTGGTTCACGGCGATGCTGTGAGAGCCGTGCCGACAGTCCGGTGCGCGTCATCGTGTGCCACTGATCGCGATAACGCCCGGTGTTAAGCGTCATCGGCCAGTCGCGGAGCGGCTCCGCGGGTTTCATCGGCCGGACCGGTACCAGCCGGGCACGGCCGTCCTCGGTCGGAAAGCGGCCGTCGGCAAACGGCGTTTCCACCCAGCGCCACGGCTCCATTGCGTCATAGGCGACATTGGAGATCGCGCCGTGCCGGCCGATGTCGAACAGCCGCGCTCCGTGATTGCCGTAGGTCGAAAGCCGCGCATGTTCGCGGTAGATGTCGGCCGCGGAATCATAAGCGAAGGCATTACGCCAGCCCATCGCTCGCGCGACCTGCGTTACGATCCACCAGTCGGGCTTCGCTTCGCCGGCCAACGACTGAAAGCCACGCTGCCGGCTGATCGTGCGATCACTGTTGGTGACGGTGCCGTCTTTCTCGCCCCAGCCGGCGGCCGGCAGCTTCACATGCGCGTGGCGGTTGGTGTCGGTATCGGCGATGCAGTCGGAAACCACGACGAACGGGCACATCGCGAGCGCCTCGCGCACCAGATTGGCGTCGGGCATGCTCACGGCGGGATTGGTCGCCATAACCCAAAGCGCTTTTACCTTGCCGTCGCGGACGGCACGGAACAGGTCGACGGCTTTCAGGCCAGGCTTGGTCGCCATAGCGGGGGCCGACCAGAAACGACCGACGCTCGCAATGTTTTCGATCGCGAAATCCATATGTGCGGCAAGCGTCGAAGCCAGCCCGCCGACCTCACGCCCGCCCATGGCGTTGGGCTGCCCCGTGATCGAGAAGGGTGAAGCCCCCGGCTTGCCGATGCGCCCCGTCGCGAGATGGACGTTGATGATGGCATTGACCTGGTCGGTGCCACGGATCGACTGATTGATGCCCTGGCTGAACAGGGTGACGGTGCGCGGCGTTGCGGTGAACAGGTCGTAGAAGCGCTGCAGATCGACGGCTGATATGTCGCACGCCCTCGCCACGCTCCACAGGTCGTTATCGATATCGAGCGCCGGCCAGAAATCGGCGGGCACGCTGACATTGCTGGCGATGAAATTCTCGTCGAGAGCGCCGGCCCGGCGGCAATGTGCGAGCAGCCCGTTCATCAGCGCAACATCGCTGCCTGGACGGATCGCGAGATGGAGATCGGCGTCTTCGCAGGTTTCCGTTCGGCGGGGATCGATCACGACGATCCGGGTGCCGCGCGCCACGCGTGCCGCCATGATGCGCTGATAGACGATCGGGTGGCACCATGCGGTGTTCGATCCGACGAGGATAATCAGGTCGGCCGCATCGAGATCGTCATAGCTAGCGGGAACAATATCTTCGCCGAACGCGCGAACATGCCCCGCGACCGCACTCGACATGCACAGCCGTGAATTGGTGTCGATATTGGCTGAACCGATGAAACCCTTCATCAGCTTGTTGGCGACATAATAGTCTTCGGTCAGCAACTGGCCCGAGACGTAGAAGGCGACGCTGTCGGGGCCGTGCCGCGCGATCGTATCGGCAAAGCGCTTCGCGACATGGGTGACGGCACGGCCCCAGCCGACACGCTTGCCGCCGATTTCCGGATGGAGCAGCCGCCCTTCGAGCCCAACCGTATCGCCGAGATGGGTGCCCTTCGAACAAAGCTTTCCGCGATTGGCGGGGTGATCGGGGTCACCCGCGATCCGCACGCTGCGATCTGCCTGCGGATAGGCCAGCACCCCGCAGCCGACTCCGCAATAGGCGCAGGTGGTGCGGATCGCGTCCATATCCGTCAGGCTGCCTTGCCCATGGCGTCGGCGCGCCGGATCATGATCCGCCCGCCATCGATCCGCAGCGGGATCGTCGGCGTGCAGCCTTCATCGGCGCCCTCCGCCTCGCCGGTCTTCAGATCGATCACCCAATTGTGCAGCGGGCAGGTGACGCTGGTGCCGTGGACGATGCCCTGCGACAGCGGCCCCTTCTTGTGTGGGCAGCTGTTTTCGAGCGCATAGACATGGTTGCCGGCGGTACGGAAGAAAGCGACCTCCTGCCCGTCGGCCATCCGCACCGTGCGCGCGCCGCGCAGCGGTATGTCCGCGATGGCGCCCATGTCCAGCCATTCGGCGACCCAATATTCGCTCATACCATCACTCCTTCGGGGGACTGTATTGCGGCCTGCGCGGTGGCGCCGGCCCGCGGACGGACCTCGCCCAGCCGCTGGTGGAGATGGCGTTCGGCGCCCTCCGCACGTTCAGCCCAGGGATCGTCCTGACTGAAACTCTGCGCGACCCAGAACCGGGCGGCGAGCTCATCGCGATGAACCGTGTCGTCAACGACCCGCTCTTTAACATAGGCTAGTCCGACCCGCTCGATCCACGGCGCGGTCCGCTCGAGATAGCGGGCTTCCTCGCGGTAGAGCTGGACGAAGGCGGCGGCGATGTGGATCGCCTCCTGCTCGGTCGCAACCTTGCACAGCAGATCGGTAACGCGCACCGTGATGCCGCCATTGCCGCCGATGTGCAGCTCATAGCCGCTGTCGACGCAGATCACGCCGAAGTCCTTGATCGTCGCTTCGGCACAATTGCGCGGGCAACCCGACACCGCCATCTTGAACTTGTGCGGCATCCATGAGCCCCAGAAGGCCCGCTCGAGCTTGACGCCGAGACCCGTCGAATCCTGTGTACCGAAGCGGCACCACTCCGATCCGACGCAGGTTTTCACCGTGCGCAGCGCCTTGCCATAGGCATGGCCCGAGACCATCCCCGCAGCGTTGAGATCGGCCCACACGGCGGGCAGATCCTCCTTTTTGATGCCGAAGATGTCGAGCCGCTGGCCGCCGGTCACCTTGACCATCGGCGCGTCATATTTCTCGACGACATCGGCGATGGCGCGCAGTTCGGTCGGGTTGGTGAGCCCGCCCCACATCCGCGGCACGACCGAATAGGTGCCGTCCTTCTGGATATTGGCGTGCATCCGTTCGTTGACGAAACGGCTTTGCTGATCGTCGATATAACGTCCGGGCCATGCGCACAGCAGATAATAATTGAGCGCTGGACGACACGAAGCGCAGCCATCGGGTGTCGACCAGGTGAGCGCCTGCATCACCTGCGGGATTTCCTTGAGACCCTGCTCGATGATCTGGCGGCGGACCTCGTCATGGCTGAAGCTGGTGCACTTGCACATCGTCTTCGCCACGCGCTCGCCGGCATATTCGTCGCCCATGGTGAGGGCGAGCAGGTTCTCGACCAGCCCGGTGCACGAACCGCACGATGCCGATGCCTTGCAGGACGTGCGCACCGCATCGAGCGTGTGCGCACCGGCTTCGATGCAACCGACGACCTTGGCCTTGGAAACGCCGTTGCAACCGCAGATCTCGGCATCGTCCGAGAGCGCTGCAACGGCGGCCTTAGGGTCCACGAGCGCCCCTCCACCGGACGCGAATGCCTGACCGAAGATGAGCGCGTCGCGAATGGCGGAGACGTCTTCGCCCTTCTTGAGAAGATCGAAATACCAGCCGCCGTCGCCGGTATCGCCATAGAGCACCGCACCGACGACCTTGTCGTCGCGGACGATGACCCGCTTGTAGACGCCGCGCGAAGCATCGCGCAGGACGATGTCCTCGGCGCCGTCGCCGCCGGAGAAGTCACCGGCCGAAAACACGTCAAGCCCGGCAACCTTGAGCTTGGTCGAGGTCACCGATCCCTTGTAGCCGCTGGGCTTTGAGGTGACGCCATCGGCAAGCGCACGGCACATCTCCCATAGCGGCGCAACCAGACCATAGACCGTCCCGTCATGCTCGACGCACTCGCCGACCGCGAGGATCGCAGGATCGCTCGTCACCATATGATCGTCGACATGGATGCCGCGGCCGATCGCCAGCCCCGCATCGCGGGCAAGGGCAACATTGGGGCGGATGCCGACCGCCATCACGACGATGCTCGCCGGAATTTCACGGCCATCCTTCAACCGCACGCCTTCGACCTTGCCGTCGCCGTAGATCGCTTCGGTATTAGCTCCGGTCAAAATGGTTTGACCGCGCGTCTCGAGCGCCGATTTGAGCAGCCAGCCGGCGGCTTCGTCGAGTTGACGCTCCATCAACGTGTCCATCAGATGTATCACGGTGACCTTCATCCCGCGCAGCGTGAGCCCGTGTGCGGCCTCGAGGCCGAGCAGGCCGCCGCCAATCACCACCGCGTCGCCGCCACTTGCCGCTGCGGAGAGCATCGCATCGACATCGGTCATGTCGCGGAAGGTGATGACGCCGGGCAGATCCTTGCCGGGCACCGGAATGATGAACGGATCGGAGCCGGTGGCGATCAGCAGCCGATCATAGGCGATGACCTTGCCATGCTGCGACCGCACCGTCTTCGCTTCGCGATCGATCGCCACGACGGGATCGCTCGTGATCAGTTCGATCTCGTTATCGGCGTACCAGCAGAGGTCGTTGATCACGATGTCTTCGAAGCTCTTCTCGCCCGCGAGCACCGGAGAGAGCATGATCCGGTTATAGTTCACATGGGCTTCGGCGCCGAAGATGGTGATGGCGTAGCGATCGGGATCGCGCGCGAGGATTTCCTCGACCGCACGGCAGCCGGCCATGCCGTTGCCGATGACGATCAGGCGTTCGCGGGATGATGGTGCGAGCATGGCCGTTCCTTCACGCTATATGGGGGATGGGTTGGAAGGTCGCGAGCATCAGATCCGCGTTCCGGCGAGCGCCGAACTCCAGGTCGAACGCCAGCGGCTCTTGACGAGGGTGATCCCGCCGAGTGCGACGAGTGCCAGCGCGGCGAAGACCAGGAAGCCGAGCTGCGGCGATCCGGTGAGCTGCTTGGCGAGGCCGAGCGAGGATGCGAGGTAGAAACCGCCGACGCCGCCGGCGAAACCGACCAGCCCGGTCATCACGCCGATCTCGTCCTTGAAGCGCTGCGGTACGAGCTGGAACACCGCGCCATTGCCCACACCCAGCGCCAGCATCGCCACAACGAAAAGCCCGAGCGCGAGCGCCACGGTCGAAGGTCCCGTGCTGATCGCGCTCAGCGTGAGTGCGGCGAGGATATAGACCATCGTCAGCACCTTGGTGCCACCGATACGATCGGCGAGCGCGCCGCCCATCGGGCGAACCAGCGATCCGGCGAAGACGCAGGCGGCGGTGCAATAGCCGGCGACGACCGGGGTCAGCCCGAACTGATCGGTGAAGTAGATCGACAGCGACGAGGACAGGCCGACAAATCCGCCGAATGTGACGCCATAGAACAGCATGAACCACCAGGCATCGCCCTTTTTGAGCGGCTCCAGATAAGCAGTGACCGGCTTGGGCGCCGGCGGGTTGGGAGCATCCTTGGCGAGCGCGATGTAGACGAAGAAGACGATGATGAGCGGAATCGCGGCGAGGCCGAGGACGGCGTTCCAGCCAAGGAGCTTGGCGAGGATCGGCGCGAACAACGCGGCGAACACCGTACCCGAATTGCCCATGCCGGCGATGCCCAGCGCCGTTCCCTGATGCTCGGCCGGATACCAGCGACTGGCGAGCGGCAGCGCCACCGCGAAGCTCGCGCCGGCAAAGCCCAGGATCACGCCGAGCGCGATCGTTCCGGAGAAACTGCGGACGCCGAAGCCCCATGCGGTGAGGAGGCCGGCGATGACGATCACCTGGCCGATCGCGCCGGTGCGTTTCGGGCCGATGCGATCGACGAGGACGCCGTTGACCAGGCGCAGGATAGCGCCGGCAAGCGTCGGCACGGCGACCATGAAGCCCTTTTGCGCCGCGTTAAGCCCGAGGTCGGCCGCGATCGATGGTGCCAGCGGCCCGAGCAGAACCCAGACCATGAAAGCGAGATCGAAATAGAGGAACGCGGCGAAGAGCGTCGGGCGATGCCCCGCCTCCCAGAAACCCTTGTTCATCGTGCTGCTCCGGCTTCAAACATCATGGTCCCGTTTCCCTCGAACACGAAAAAAAACCGCCTCGAAGCGCGATCGTGAAGATCGATTTTCGGGCGGCGTCGTTGCCTTGCCTCGGCTTTCGCCTTGGCCTCGAAGCAATCCTTCGTTGGATCGCTCCGGTTATGGAGAATCGCGGCATCCTTGCGGCGACATTCGTGAAACTGTCATGAACATGCGCTCCTGGCAAGAGATTTTTGTCGCAGTGCAGCATGACATTTCGCGGTGGCGCTACCCCCGCCGTCGTTGCGGCGGGGGTAGCTCTCCTCTCCTGCGCTGTTACCCCCGTGTGAGCGGTCGATTCAGCTCTTCACAAAGCCCATTCGACCGAGAGCCAGAGTTTTTTGGTGTCGGCATCGCCTGCGAAGGATGCAGCACCCTTGCGCTGATAATCGGCATATTTTGCGAGCAGCGTGTACTTCTTCAGCTTGGCGACCAGTTGCAGGTTGATCTCGTCACCATAATGGATGTTCGCCACATCGCTGTCGAAGCGATGATAGGCTGCGGTTGCAGTCAGCGACGCGAACGGGCCGACGGCTTTCCAGACATAACCGGCGGACGCATAATAGTCGGTGATGCCCTGTGCGGGTGTGGTCAGAACCTTGTCAGCCCAGCCCTGGAACTTGTGCAGGGTCGCGAATGGGGTCTGGAAGGCAAAGCCGCCGGCAAAGGGAAGGCCCGTCGTCTTCACCCGAACGCTGGTGTCAGAGCCCAGATGCTCGGCGCCGGCACCCAGCTTCAGTGCGGCGATGTCCAGACCGCCTTCGACAAGCCAGTAATCCGCCGAATAAGCGAGCGGGTTGGTCTTGTTCGCCTTTTGATGCGCGAAGCTGACGATATAGTTCCACTTCACCGTCTTGTTCAGGGGCCGGGTCCCGGCGAAGCGCCCGCCATAGCTGTCCGAGCTGTTCCGGCGCAAAGTCACGTTCGTTTCATCTTCGTCGACGCGATAATAGAAGCCGGTGAGCAAGCCGATCGGGGTTTTGTACGCAGCATTGACGAATATATTGTCGCCATTGATAGCCTGCGGCCGCTGGGTGAAGCCGTTGTCGCGACCATCCGAGCCCCAGATCGTGCGGTTCGCCCAGCTGTAGGTCGCATCGAACTTCAGATTCTTGATGCCGCTCCACTCGACGCGCACCGCGTCGAACGTCTGTTCGTTCTGACGCCAAGCGACCGAGCCGACGAAACGCTGATCATCAAGGTTGATCCGCTGACGGCCGAGCGTCACGACAGTCTTGGGCAAGCCCTTATACTGCACCTGGATGCGATTGATCTCGACGGTCTGCGGATCGGCGACGATGGGATAGGTGGTTTTGGTATTGAGCCCGCTGAAATAGCTGTTGTCCAGCGCCAGCGTACCCTCCGCCTCGCCGAGCAGCGAGAACGGCCCCTTGGTCACCTCCACGCCGGCCCGTCCACGAAACGTGAGAGCATTGGCTTTCCGCGCCGTTCCCGTCTGATCGACATGCTCATAGCGCAGCCGCGTGTCGATGATCGGCTTGATGCCATCGGCAAGAACCATGGTCGGATACGCAAGTGCACAAGACGTAAGGCAGCATGTCAGGAATCGCATTTTCTTCCCCCCAAGATAATATCGATATGTATCGGATGCCGGGCGGCATCCTCTCCCTGCCGGGCTGTTATCCGGCCATGTCAGGCAGCCTTGTCGACTGGATTGGAAAAGCGCTGGTGCAGGAAATGCAGCACCTCGTGGCGGGCGTGGGCATAAGCCGGCATGTCAGCCGCCTCGATCCGGCTGCGCGGACGCGGCAGATCGATGCGCAGGTCTTCGCCTATCGTCGCCTCCGGGCCGTTGGTCATCATCACTACCCGGTCGGCGAGCAGGACAGCCTCGTCGACGTCATGGGTGATCATGATCACGGTGTTGTTCAGCCGCGCCTGGATCGCCATCACGGCGTCCTGCAGGCTGGCGCGGGTAAGCGCGTCGAGCGCACCGAACGGCTCGTCCATCAACAATACACGCGGGCTCATCGCGATGGCCCGTGCAATGCCGACGCGCTGCTTCATCCCGCCCGAAAGCTCGCCGGGGCGCTTGGCCGCGGCGTGGCCCATCTGCACGAGATCGAGATTGTGCATCACCCAGTCGCGGCGCTCGGCGCGCGGCTTGCCGGCCATCACCTTGTCGACCGCCAGCCGCACATTCTCCTCGACCGTGAGCCAAGGGAGCAGCGAGTGATCCTGAAAGATCACGGCGCGATCAGGCCCCGGCCGATCGATCACGTCGCCATCGAGAAAGATGACCCCGCGTGATGGTCTGGTCAGCCCCGCGACGATGTTGAGCAAGGTCGATTTGCCGCAACCGCTGTGCCCGATGAGCGCGACGAATTCGCCCTTCTCGATCGACAGATCGACGTCGCGCAATGCGGTGAAGGGACCCTTGGGCGTCGGAAAGCTTACGCCGATGCCTTCGAGTGCGAGATAGGAGCGATGCTTCATGTGCGTATCTCCTTGATACAAGTCCGGAGTTCAGGCCTGCCGCGCGATACGGCGGCCGATCCAGCCAACGATGCGGTCGAGACAGAAGCCGACGAGGCCGATCCAAACCAGTGCAACGATCGTGTCGGTGAGAAGCGAGCTATTGTAGCTATCCCAGATGAAGAAGCCGATGCCGGTGCCGCCCTGCACCATCTCCGCCGCGACGATCGCGAGCCAGCTCATCCCCACGCCGATCCGCAAGCCCGTGAACATGTGCGGCACCGTTGCTGGCAGCATGATCTTCACGAAATATTCGAACGGGTTGAGCGAGAGTACGCGACCGACATTGCGATAGGTCGCCGGGATATTCTGCACCCCCGCGGCGGTGTTCAGGATGACCGGCCAGATCGCGGTGATGAAGATCAGGAAAATCGCAGATGGCTGCGCCTGCTGAAAAATGGCGAGGCTGATCGGCAGCCAGGCCAGCGGCGGCACGGTGCGCAAGATCTGGAACAGCGGATCGAGCGCGCGATAGGCGAACTTGCTCTGCCCGATCAGGATGCCGAGCGCGATGCCGAAGATCGCCGACAGACCGAAGCCAACCGCCACCCGCTTCAGGCTGGTGATGATGTGGCCCGCGATCCCGACATCGCCGCCATCCTGAATCTTGATCCCGAAGCCGTCGAGTTCGACACCCTTCAACGGGTGCATGATGACATCGTGGCTCTCGACCCAGACCCTCGATGGGCTGGGCAAGGTCGCGCCTTCGCCTGAACAAGCGATTTCCCACACCATCAACAGCGCCCCGACCATGATCAGCGTCGGCAGTATGGCGAGCGCCGTATCGCGCAGCCGCGCGATCAGCGGCGCCAGCGTGAAGCGCCGCTTCGCTGGCGGTGTGGCGGCTACAGGCTGCGGATCGGGCACAATTTCCACCACCTGCGGGAGCTCGTCGATGGGATTGTCCAAACTGGATATGAGGCGGATCGAAGGCGGCATGTCGTGTCTCCCGATGGCCCGGTTCAGGCCTTCTTGATCGCCAGGCTGGCAAGATAGGCGGCGGGATTGGCGGGGTCGAAGACCTTGCCGTCGAAGAAATGCTCGACCCCGCGGCTATCGCTCTTGGGGATTTGCGCGGGTGGCACCTTCGCGAGCGTCGCGGCCTTGCGCCAGATATCCGAACGATTGACCTTGGCGATCACCGCGCTCTTGTTGAGGGTGGCCGGCAGTTTGCCCCAGCGCTGATCTTCCGTGAGAAACCAGAGGTCGTGGCTCTTGTAGGGGAAGGAGGCATTCGCTGCCCAGAACTTCATCTTGAACGGCGCATTCTTGAACACGCGGCCGTCACCCATGTTGAAGTTTCCGAGCAGGCGATCCTGGATGTCGGTGGCGGGCACCTTGAGCCAGTCGCGGCCACCGATGATTTCGGCCAGTCGGGCATTGTTGGCAGGTGCGTCGCACCAGCGCTGCGCCTCGATGATCGCGGCGGTGAGCGCGATAGCGGCGTTAGGATGCGCGGCAACCCAGTCCGATCGCATCGCAAAGGCCTTTTCGGGGTGGTTCATCCAGAGCTGGCCGGTCGAGACCGCAGTATAGCCCAGCCCCTGCGCGACCAGCTGGTCGTTCCAGGGTTCGCCGACGCAGAAGGCCTCCATCGTGTTCGCCTTCATATTGGCGACCATCTGGGGCGGCGGAATGGTGATCAGTTCGACATCGCTGTCGGGGTTGATGCCCTGCGCGGCCAGCCAGTAGCGGATCCACAGATCATGGGTGCCGCCCGGAAAGGTCATCGCCATCGTGATCTTGCGGCCTCCCGCCTTGCGCTTGGCAATCAGCGGCTTCATCCGCGCGGAATTGATGTCGGCGTGGGCAGCCAGATATTGCTTCTCGACCGATATTGCCTGGCCGTTGACGTTGAGGCGCGCGAGGATGCTGATCGGCGTCGCCTTGCCGATCGTTCCGAGCGTCAGCAGATAGGGCATCGGCGACAGGATATGCGCACCATCGATTCCGCCTCCGCCGGCACCGAGAACCAGATTGTCGCGCGTTCCGGCCCAGCTCGCCTGCTTGGCGACAACGACATCAGGCATGCCATATTTGGCGAACAGCCCGAGTTCCTTGGCGATGATGAGCGGTGCTGCATCGGTCAGCGCAATGAAGCCCAGCTTGGCGCCGGTGACTTCAGGCTTGAACGGAGCGGCGAATGCCGGGGCGGAGATTGCGCCCTGGGCCGCGATCACTGCGCTGGCGGCAGCCGCTCCGCCAAGGCGGAGGAAATCGCGGCGCTGAATCGCGCTGATTGTCGTTCCGGCCGTTCCCGCTTCGCCAGTCTTGCCCGTTTCGCCATTCTTTCCCGCTTCGTCCGTCATTTTCTTCCCCAAAAAAATCGATTTCGCCGAAAACGAAAAAAGCCGCCTCGAAGCACGGTCGTTGGACCGGTTCGTGGCGGCGTCATTGCCTATTGTGATGGCCCGCTGGGGGCCTCAGCCCCGGTTCACTTCTTCGTTGAAGCGTCCCGGTTATGAGAATCAAGGCATCCTTGCCTCGACAGTCTTAAAGCTGTCACGAAACCATGTTTACGACAAGGGATTTCTTGCGCGGTGCAACATTTGCAACCGTCACCGTTCATTCAGCCTGGCTGGCGACATAATCTTGCGCACGGTCCGGATCGAATAACTGCCCGTCGAAGAAGCGGTCGGGGCCCATGATCAGCCGCCCGCTATGGCTGCCGGCGCCAAGGGGGCTGCTGATCGCGCCTTCCACTTTCGCGCTCGCCCCCGGCAGAATTGCCCCGATTCCGGCAAGGGCGGACCGATAGATATCGGGGCGGAACACGGCAGCCGCTTCGTCGAATCCGCGCTGCCCGGCGGGGGCATGGTTCCAGCGGATCATTTGCGAATAGAGCCACATAGCCTGGCTTTTCCACGGGAAGTTGGCGGCTTCGCGGTGCAGCATGAGGAAGTCCTCGATCGGCGTTGGCGCCTCTGCGCCGCGCAGGATGAGCAGGTTGCCGAGCGCGCGCGCGATCAACTCGGCAGGCTGGCCGATATATTCGGGGCGGCCGAGCATCTCCGCGACCTCCGCGGCACAGGCGGGGTCGCTGGCGATTTTTCCGGCCTCGTGCAGCGCACGCAACAGCGCTTCGATCGCGCTTCGTCGCTCATCGATCGCCGGTGCACGGAATGCCAGCAGCTTTTCGACCCCGCGATTCCATATCTGGCTGGTGGCAGCCGCGATCACCGCGTCGCCACGCATCACCGCGAGGCTGTTCCACGGTTCGCCGACGCACGAACCGTCGATCTCCCCCATCGCCAGCGCGTCGGCGATAAATGGCGGTGGAACCACGACGATTTCAACGTCGCGATCCGGCGCACAACCGGAAGCTGCCAGCCAGTAACGCAACATATAATTGTGACTTGAATAGCGATGGACGACGGCAAGGCGCAGCTTGCGGCCTTTTTCGGCCTCGGCCTGCGCAACCCCGGCCAATACGCGTCCCGTCGCCGCCACATCGCCGATGCTGTCGAGGTGCATCATCGCCGCGATCCGCGTCGATACGGCGATCGCATTGCCGTTGAGCCCGAGCATGAACGGCGCCGCCAGCGGCACGGCCGGGCGATCCAGGCCCAGCGATGTCGCGATCGCAAGGGGGGCGGGCAGATGGGCGGCGTCTGTCTGCCCGTAGATCAGCCGGTCGCGGACGGTTGCCCAGCTCGTGTCGCGATGAAGCTCGATCGACACGCCTTGCTTGTCCGCCAGACCATATTCGTGCGCGATAATCGGCAATGCCGCATCGACGAGCGGCAGGAAGCCAATTCGAAAGCGGCTCATTCCTGCCCTCCCAGCAATGTATCAGCGGTGATCAGTGCTTCGGCGATGTCGGCGATGCGCCGGCCGCTATCCATCGCCTGTTTGCGCAACAAGGCGTAGGCTGCAGGCTCATCGAGCTTGCGCCGCCGCATCAGAAGCATCTTCGCGCGATCGATCAATTTGCGATCGGCGAGTTCCGACTTCGCCTCATCAAGCTCTGTTCGGAGCCTTGAAAAGGCACTAAAGCGGCGAACCGCGAGTTCGAGGATCGGTTTGATCCGCTCCTTCTTGAGGCCATCGACGACGTACGCCGATATGCCGGCATCGACAGCCTCGGCGATCGATCGCTCATCGGACTGATCGACGAACATCGCAATCGGCCGAGCGAGCGCCCGCGATAGCGCAAAGCTTTCTTCCAGCACATCGCGACCGGGATTTTCGAGATTGATAAGCACCACATCGGGAGAAAGGCTATGCAACTTCGCGACAAGGCCACGGCGTTCGAGCAATACGTGAATGTCCGAGAAGCCAGCCTCCCGCAGCCCCTCTTCGATCACTGCCGCGCGTGCCGCGCTTTCGTCTACAACCGCGATCTTCAGTGAATGCCTCCTGCTCTGATCGGCCCTATCAGAGGGGCCTCAGCGTGCAAACCGCTTAAAGCAGCCCCGGGGACGCAGGACTGCAGACGCTTCTGTTTCCATTCGTTATCCAGCCACCTTCTTACACAGCGCCCGCGACACCACATTCGCACCCAACGGCTACGCCCCCGCCATGGCGTCGGTCGGCTTCGCCCAATATCGTCGCACTGACAGCGGCAGCTATGCTAAAGGCGCGCGGCAACGATGCCGATCCATAGCTCCAATACCGATGATCCCGCCTTGCTGATCCAGGAGATTCCCTGGCGCGATCCGGCGGAGATATTCACTATCGTCGGCGACAGGCCGGGCACCGTATTTCTCGACAGTGCCGCAACCGGCGATCAGCGCGCACGCATTTCCTATATAGGTGTCGATCCGATCGACGAGGTTCGCCTGCCGGTCGCATCGATGGATGCCGTCGAGGTCGCGTTGCGCCGCCTACGGCGCCCCGGGGAAGCGATCGACGGCCCCCTGCCCTTCAACAGCGGCATCATCGGCATGATCGGATATGCGCCTGGCGCGCGACAGATGGCCGCCATGCAGGCGCGCGCCGATGATAGTGAAGTGCCGGATCTGATCGTTCGCCGTTACGATCTCATATTGGGTTTCGATCTTGCCCAGCGGCGCTGTTGGGGCATTGCCCGGGATCGCGGCGCAACAAGCGCGGCCAGCCGCATTTCGCAGCTGCTGGAAGCGAGCGGACCCGCCTTGCCCATATCGGCCCATGCCGACTGGCGCGAACACACCAGCGCGGCAGAGCATAGAGCCCAGGTCGAACATGTGCTGCGCTATATCGCTGCCGGCGACATCTACCAGGCCAATGTCTCGACGCGCTTCTCACGTCCGCGTCCCTGCGGCTTTTCCGCAGCGGCCGCCTATCTGGCGCTCCGGCGCCACAACCCCGCACCGTTCGGCGCCTTCGTGGATCTTGGCGAGGGCAGCGCGCTGATCAGCGCTTCGCCGGAACGCTTCGTCCAGTGTGACCGCGAAGGCCGGATCGAGACGCGGCCGATCAAGGGCACGATGCCGCGCGATGCCGATCCTGATCGTGATCGTGCAAACGCCGATCAGTTGGCCGCATCGGCCAAGGACATCGCCGAAAACCTGATGATCTGCGATCTGCTGCGTAACGATCTGTCGCAGGTCGCGGTCGCGGGCAGCATCGATGTGCCGCAACTGGCGGCGCTCGAGGGCTTTGCATCGGTGTGGCATCTCGTTTCGGCGGTGCGTGGGCAGCTTGCGCCGGGCCGCGATGCGATCGACCTGCTTCGGGCGACCTTGCCTGGCGGATCGATCACCGGCGCGCCGAAGAAACGCGCGATCGAGATCATTGACGAGGTCGAGACGTCGGCGAGAGGCGCGTTTTACGGGACGGTCTTCTGGCTGGGCGACGATGGCGCGATGGACAGTTCGCTGATCATCCGATCGATCGTCGTAACGCCAACGCAGCTCATCGCGGCGGCGGGCGGCGGGATCGTCGCCGACAGTGATCCGCAAGCCGAATATGCCGAACTGCGGGCGAAGATCGATCCGGTACTGGAAGCCTTTGGCCCAAAGCCCTAAAGCGACGCGATGGACTATCAGATACATGTGATCGGCGGCGGTCTCGCCGGATCGGAAGCAGCCTGGCAGCTTGCCGAGGCCGGCATCCGCGTGCGGCTTTCGGAGATGCGCGGGATCGAAGCGACGCCGGCACATCAGACCGACAGCCTCGCCGAACTGGTGTGCTCCAACAGCTTTCGCTCGGACGATCCGCATAATGCGGTCGGCCTGATCCATGCCGAGATGCGCGCGCTCGGATCGCTGATCATGCGGACCGCCGACCTACATCGCGTGCCCGCCGGTTCGGCGCTGGCGGTCGATCGCGAAGGCTATGCGGAAGGTGTGACGCGGGCGATCGAGGGCCATCCGAATATCGAGCTGGTGCGCGAGCGGATCGACGCACTACCCGACGGGCCTGTCATCGTCGCCACCGGGCCGCTGACCGCCGCCACGCTGGCAGGTTCGATCGGCGAGGCGACCGGTGCAGACGCGCTCGCCTTCTTCGACGCGATCGCGCCGATCGTCCATCATCATTCGATCGATATGGACGTCGCCTGGATGGCATCCCGCTGGGATAAGGGCGAGACCAAGGATTATATCAACTGCCCGATGACGAAGGAGCAGTATATTGCCTTTCATCAGGCGCTGGTGGATGGCGAGAAGGGCGAGTTCAAGGACTGGGAAAAAGACACGCCCTATTTCGACGGTTGCATGCCGATCGAGGTGATGGCCGAACGTGGCGTCGAAACGATGCGCTATGGCCCGATGAAGCCGGTTGGCCTCGACAATCCGCGTACCGGGCGCTGGCCCTATGCGGTAGTGCAGCTCCGCCAGGATAATGCGCTGGGAACGTTGTGGAATATCGTCGGCTTCCAGACCAAGCTGAAACATGCCGAGCAGGTGCGTATCTTCCGCACCATCCCCGGCCTCGAAAATGCGGAATTTGCGCGGCTGGGTGGGCTGCATCGCAACACCTTCATCCAGAGCCCCAAGCTGCTCGACAGCGAACTACGCCTCAAGAGCCGGCCGCATGTTCGCTTCGCCGGGCAGATCACAGGGTGCGAGGGCTATGTCGAAAGTGCGGCGATCGGCCTGTTGGCGGGGCGTTTCGCTGCGGCCGAGCTGCTGGGCCGGTCAGCGCCGCCGCCACCGCCGATGACCGCGCTCGGCGCGCTGCTCGGGCATATCACCGGCGGCGCCGATGCCGAGACCTATCAGCCGATGAACATCAATTTCGGCCTGTTCCCGCCGCTGGAAAACGCCAAAGGCGGACGCAAACGCAAGGCGGATCGCAAGGCGATGATGTCCGAGCGCGCGGCCGAGGCGCTGCAGGAGTGGCTCGCCGCCTGATCGGCTGCAGCCGGAGGGAATTATAGACTTAAGATATTATAGGCGGCGGATCAGATTGCCGACGGTCTCGACACCATTTATGGAGTGGCTGCCCTCATCGCTGCATTCCAGCTCGATCTGAAGCCGGATTTTTTCGAGCTGGTTCTCAGTCAGATGCTCGATGCCGATGAAGTCGTTGCGCGCGCCATCGAGCACGCGGATGATTTCGTCGAGCTTGGCCTGCATCGCCGCGCCATCGCGATTTTGCGCATTCTGGATCAGGAATACCATCAGGAAGGTGATGATCGTCGTCGACGTATTGACGATCAGCTGCCACGTATCCGAAAAGCCGAAAATCGGACCGGTCATGCCCCAGATGAAGATGAACAGGAACGCAACGATAAAGGCTGCAGGCTGGCCCGCCCAGCTGGCGATCCGCGCCGCGATCTTCGTAAACAGCTGATCCATCACGTGTCTTTCATATGCCGGAGGCGCACCGATCAGCCCGCCTTCAATTCGGAGCCGAGCTTCAACGCCCGCTTACCCTGGTCGGTCTTCACCAGATAGGGGGGATCGCCGGCAGAGCCGTTGCGTGTGATCCTGACGCCTTCGATGGTGCGCTGAACACGCCGTTCGAAGCGTTCAACGACTTCGCCTTGTACCGTGCCATTGCCCCAGTGCCAGGAAATCATCTGTTCTTTGCGGAAGCTGTTGGACATTAAACACCTGCCTGTGCCGCATAACCGTTGCGCTGCGCAACTGTTCCGGGTTGGCCTTTCCAAGTCTAGCGATTAGGGCAACACGATGGATGCGTCGCAACTTCGGGTCGCCCTTTTTACGGGCAATTATAATTATGTGCGAGACGGTGCGAACCAGGCGCTTAACCGGCTGGTCGGCTATCTCCTGCGGCAGGGCGCGGCTGTCCGCATCTATTCGCCTGTCGTCGAGCATCCCGCTTTCCCGCCGACAGGGGATCTGGTCGGCGTGCCGGCACTGCCCGTGCCGGGGCGCGCGGAATATCGCTTTCCGCTCGGGATCCCCCCGTCGATCCGGCGCGACATCAGCCGCTTCAATCCGAACATATTGCATGTGGCGAGCCCCGAAATCCTGGGCCATCGCGCGATAAGCCTTGCCCGAAACCGCAACCTGCCGGTCGTGGCATCGGTGCACACGCGCTTCGAAACCTACTTCCGCTATTATGGCCTCGCGTTTCTCGAGCCCCTCGTGGAAGCGATCCTGCGGCGCTTTTATCGCCGATGCGACGCGATTTTCGCTCCGTCGGAATCGATGGCCCAGCTGCTGCGCAACCAGCGGATGAGCTATGACGTCGGCATCTGGTCGCGCGGGATAGACCGCGAGATTTTCCGTCCCGATCGCCGCGATCTCAGCTGGCGGCAATCGATCGGCATTGCGGACGACGATGTGGTGATCGGCTTCGTCGGCCGGCTGGTCATGGAAAAAGGCCTCGATATCTTCGCCGACACGATCGACCAGCTCGAACGCCGGCAGGTAAAGCACAAGGTGCTTATCGTCGGAGAGGGGCCGGCGCGCGACTGGTTCGAAAAAAGGCTGCCCAAAGGCATCTTTGCCGGATTTCAGAAAGGCGAAGAGCTTGGCCGAGCGGTGGCCTCGATGGATATCCTGTTCAACCCGTCGGTCACCGAAACCTTCGGCAATGTCACGCTGGAGGCCATGGCGGCAGGACGGCCTGTCGTCGCCGCACGGGCGACAGGCAGCGAAAGTCTGGTCGAGGACGGGGTGACCGGACGGCTGATCCAGCCGGGCCGGACCAAAGCATTCGCTACCGCCCTTCAGGGCTATTGCGAAAACGGCGATCTGCGCGCGACCGTCGGCCACGCCGGCCTCGCCGCGAGCGAGCCTTATGGCTGGGATCAGGTCAATCAGGTACTGGTCGACAGCTATCTGCGGGTCGTGCGGCAGCATGATGCCGGTGTGCGCGCCCCGCAGCAGGGGCCGGTGCCCTGATAGGCTAAAGCGCCGATCCAGCATCGCGAGCGCGGCCTCGCGCTCTGCTGTGCTGCTAGCCTGGGTGACCCCGCCATCCACCGCCAGGCCGTTGCGGTTCTCCATCAGGACATGGCCGATATAGCAAAGCCGGGCCGGCTGGCCGTCACCCTTCTTGTAGAGCCGCGCCTCGGGATCGGTCGTGCTGGCATGCGTCTCGTTCGAGCGCTTCTCCTTGTGGAAATTGCGTTCGGCATTGCGGCCCGGCCGCTGAGGATCGTTGTCTTTCCCGTCCTTGCGGCGGAAGCTCTTGATCGATGCCCACGCCTCGATCAGCGTCCCGTCCAGCGAGAAATGGTCGCTCGAGATCAGCCGTTTCACCTTGGGCTGTGCCAGAACCGCGCGCAGGAACTTCGCCGCGATCTCTCCCGAAAGTAGCCGCTCCCGGTTGGCGGTGAAGCTAGAATGATCCCATACCGTCTCGTCCATGCCCAGACCCACGAACCAGCGGAACAACAGGTCGAACTCGATCCGCTCCATCAACCGGCGCTCCGAACGGATGCCGTAGAAGGCCTGCAACAGCATCGCCCACAGCAAACGCTCCGGTGCGATCGAAGGCAGCCCGAGCCGAGGCGGGTAGAGCTGCGCGAAGTCCTCGTCCAACGCCGACAGCGCCGCGTTGGCTATCTCCCGGATCTGCCGCAGCGGATGAACGGGACGTATCCGCTCCTCTACATCCACATAGGAGAATAACGACCCGGTGCGTTCGTCAGTCCCGCGCATCATTCACCTCCCAATCCCGGAAAGTGAATCACGACAAGCCCGCCAACTCCAGCCCCTTCTTCAACAGCCTGCTAGGCGTTCCAAAGTCACAACAGTTTCTCTCTGGGAGAATGAATTGCAGTTTTAGAGGACAGGAAGCCTCCGCTTCACCGCAAGAGCAAGCAGATCGAGCATCTGCTGATCAACCTGCGCGATCACCCCATGCTCGCCGAGCCTGCACCCGCGGAGGTGCACGGCGACATAAAGCGCCGCCCGCCCTGACGGCACTTACGGGCTTCTACCATCAGCTCCGTGCGAGCAGGTCCGTCACCAGCGCGATGTCATCGGCGCTGTTGTAGAGATGCGGCGAGAAGCGGATCAGCTTCTGCCCATCTGCTTCTGCCAGCGCGGTCGCCACCTTCGCGGTCATCCACATCTGATCGCGGACTGCGGCCGCGTCCTTACCGTCGATCGCTACCGTCATCACCGGTCCGGCGAGCGCCGGATGCGCGCTCCCCACCAACCGCACGCCGGGCACCTTGACCAGCGCCGCGCGCATCGTCTCGCCCATCGCCCGCACCCGCGCCTCGATCATGGCCTCGCCGATCGCATCGAGCCGGTCGAGCGTCTCGTCGATCGCCGCCAGCTTAGGATCGTCACGCTGGCCGAGAATCTCATATTTCTGCGCGGTCTCCACATTGCGTGGATCGGTCAGCCAATAGCCGTGGCTGATCATGATCGGGTTCAGCGCATATTGCCGGTCATGGCGCACATAGAGCACGCCGCCTTCGAGCGGCCCGAGCAGCCATTTATGCGTGCTCCCCGAAAAACTATCCACGCCCAGCGCGACCAGATCGAGCTTCATCCAGCCGAAGGTCTGCGCGCCATCGACATGCAGCCAGGCGCCACGCTTGCGCGCGATCTGCGCGATCTCGGCGACCGGGTAGAGCAGCCCGGTGACATTGGTCATATGCGACACGAAGATCGCCCGCGTCCGGCCGGTCACCGCCGCGGCGAACGCATCTACGATCTCCTGTGGCGATGCCGCCGCCACCGGCGTCTTGAGGATCACGAGATCGAGCTTCTCGCGCTTCGCGCGCAGCCGCCAGCTATCGAGCGTCGATTGATGATTATGCTCGGTGACGATGATCTGATCGCCGGGCAGCAGATCAAGCCCCAGCACCGCCACCGTATTCGCCTCGCTGGCGTTGCGCACCAGCGCGATCTCCTCGGCCTGCACACCCATCCGCTTGCCCAGCCGCGCGCGCAGCTTGTTCGCGGCCACCGGATAGCGCTCGCGATATTCGCGCGACGGATTCGTCTGAAACGCCTCGGTGCCGCGATGCTGAACGTCGATCACGCTGCGGAAGGCCGGCCCGATATTCGCAGCGTTGAAATAACACACGTCGCGCGACAGCAGCAGCGCGTCCCGCAACGTCGGCTCCGCTTTCCGCGCCGAAGCCACCGCCGGCAACGCGACCGAGGCGAGCGTCGCGGTCTGCAACAATGCCCGGCGTGACAGAACATGGCGATTGTCGTCGGTCGGTATGGCCATGCAGATATCCCCGAATGCGCGCCGTAAATTGGTCGGAAGCGACGCTACCTTCTTCTTCCGACATGCTGAACCTGTTTCAGCAGCATATCCTGCCCGCGATAAAAGCTCTCTCCATCCGGGAGAGGATTGGGTGAGGGCTTCCGATCCAACGAGGTCGGGCGCTCGGCTGCGCCCCGCTCCCCCTTACCCGTTTTGGGTTCAGGATGCTCCCAGCATCCTGAAGATCGTGCCACGGGCATGATCGACCGGAGCGCTTAACGCTCACTCCCCCTTGAACACCGCCGCCCTCTTCTCCAGCATCTCATCCACCCCCTCGGCATGATCCGCCGTTCCATGCGCGACCACCTGCGCCATCGCCGCCATATCCAGCGCCGCATCATAGCTCATATCGACGCCGCGTCGCAGCAGTGTCTTGGTCATCCGCAGCGCCGTCGTCGGCAGCGCCGCGATCTTGGCCGCCATCGCCAGCGCCTCGTCCATCAGCGTCTCGCCGGGCACCCTGCTCACCAGCCCCCACTCCGCCGCCGTCGCCGCATCGATCACGTCGCCGGTGAACAGCAGCTCCGACGCCCGGCTCATCCCGATCACTCTCGGCAGCAGCCAGGAGCCGCCATCGCCGGGCACCAGCCCGATCTTGAGGAAGGTCACCCCGGACTTCGCTCTCTCCGCCGCGATCCTTATATCGGCCATGCACGCGACATCGCACCCCAGCCCGATCGCCGCGCCATTGACCGCCGCGATCACCGGCATATCGAGCCCGTACAGCGCCCGCGCCGCGCGATGGATATTCGCCCGATAATTGTCGCGCACCGCCAGCGCCGTCCCCGAGAACGGCCCATCCGGATCGGCCATCGCCTTCAGATCGCCCCCCGCCGAAAAGGCGCGCCCCGCCCCGGTCAGGATCGTGCAGCGTATCGCATGATCGTCATTCAGCGCCGCACACGCCTCCTGGATCGCGAGGCCATCACCCGGCTGGCCGAGCGCATTGAGCATCTCCGGCCGATTGAGCGTCAGGATCGCGACGGCTCCGTGCTTTTCCGTGCTGATTATCGACATGCTGCGGTCCTTCTTTGGTGTGGCGGCCGGTGGAGCGATAAGACCATGCGCATATCCCTCACTGCTCCGTTCGTGTCGAGCGCAGTCGAGATACGTTCCCAGACGCACCCATCATCGCGTAGGAGGTGAGCATGGTCGACACCGCCCCCATCGAAGAAACCCTCCTCGCCGGCATCGAACTCGGCGGCACCAAATGCATCGTGCTGCTCGCGCGCGGCACGGACATCCTCCGCTCCGAACGCATCGCCACCTCTACGCCCGACGCTACCCTCGCCGAAGCCGCTAACCGGCTCGACACATGGCGCACCGAATGCGGCGATCCGCAGGCGTTCGGCATCGCCAGCTTCGGCCCGCTCGGCCTCGATCGCACCAGAGCCGGCTATGGCCATATCACCGACACCCCGAAAGCAGGCTGGGCGAACACCGATCTTGTCGGCTTTTTCGCGCCGCGCGTCGCCGCCCCTATCGGCTTCGACACCGACGTCGCCGGCGCCGCGCTCGCCGAATATCATTGGGGCGCGGGCGAGGGCGCCGACGTCATCGTCTACCTCACCATCGGCACCGGCATCGGCGGCGGCGTTGTCGTCGGCGGCAAACCGATCCACGGCGCGATCCACCCCGAAATCGGCCACATCCGCGTCCGTCGCCGCGCCGACGACAGCTTCGCGGGCATCTGCCCCTTCCACGCCGACTGCCTTGAAGGGCTGTGTTCCGGCCCCGCCATCGCCGCGCGCAGCGGCCTCACCAGCGAAACGGCGCCCGCCGATCACCCAGTCTGGAACGACGTCACCAGTGAAATGGCCGAGCTGATGGCAACGCTGCTGCTCACGCTATCGCCGCAAAAGATCCTGCTCGGCGGCGGCGTCTTCCAGCACCAGCAACATCTCCTGACGCCGCTGCGCACGAAGACCGCTGCCCTGCTCAACGGCTACGTCGCCGGCGTCACCCCCGAGACGCTGAAGGATGTCATCCTGCCCCCTATGCTCGGTGACCGCACCGGCCCGCTCGGCGCCGTCGCGCTGGCGCGGCAGGCGTTGCAGAACACCCCTCCCTCCGCTCCGTCATCCCGGACCTGACCCGGTATCCCGCAATATTTCGGCGCGGGCAAACATGCCGGCATCCGCAAGGACGAGACATATGGGCGGCAGATCGGCGGCTGGCTGAGCGAGTTCGGCACCTATCAGTTCCATCACATCTGGGAATATCCCTCGCTCGACGCCCGCCCGGCAGCCCGGCAGCCCGGCAGCCCGGCAGCCCGGCAGCCCGGCCGCGCTGCCCGAGAACGAGGAGCGGACCGGCATTGCTTTGGTGACGAGCAGCCAGCTTGGGACTTGATCTATTGCACAGCACAGGATTTGCTGTATTATACACACAATACAGTAAGGAGGTTAGCCATGCCGCCCGCTAATTTGCGCCTCGAAGATTTGCCCGTGCCTATCCGGCTGAGACTTTCAGCGCTCTGGGCATCGCTGATGTTTTGCTATGTCTATGGCGATTATTTCGGCCTGTATGTCCCAGGCAAGGTGATGGAGATGAATGCCGGCCGGATGAGTTCGTTGGGCCAGTTGTCAACTGGCACGCATGTTGCCGTTGCGATGATGATGGCAGTCCCCAGTTTGATGGTCGCGTTCTCGCTGCTTCTTCCACCCGTGTTTCGGTGGCTCCATGCTGCACTGGCCGTCGCCTATGCCGGGATCATGGTGCTGACAATGGCGGGCGGAGCGACCGCCTTCTATTTCCTATTCGGCGTGATAGAGATCGCTCTGTCGCTTGCAATCCTCTGGAGTGCGATCCGCTGGCCGCGTGTCGCGCAGGCAAAGGTATGAACACGGAACGATCGCCCAAGTCGTCGCAGGCCAAGGCGCGGTTCGCCGGCCTCTTCTACGCGATCACAATCGCCGCTGGCCTATTCGCGGAGATCGGTGTTCGCGCCGCCTTCCGGAGCGATGATGCGCTGTCCATCGGGGCAAACGGCACATTCTACCGCGTGGGCGAGCTGGCAGATATAATCATGCTCTGCTCATATCTGGCGGTCACGACGTTGCTTTACGAATTGTTCGAGCCCACCAGCCGCCAACTCTCGCTGCTCGCCGCCGCCTTTAGCATGATCGGCATCGCCATGCTGGCGAGCAACGGCCTGCTCCACATGGCGCCGTTGGCGCTGATCGAGCGGACGCGACAGTGCACCGGCGGATGCGACGTCACTGTTGCCACGCTGCTCGACCTGCACGGTAAAGTCTATGGCATCAGCCTGATCTTCTTTGGCATCTATTGTTTGTTGATCGGCTGGCTTGCCATCCGGTCACGATCCATACCGATTGCGGTCGGAATCGCGATGATGATCGGCGGCGCGAGCAATCTGGTGACGAAGGTTGCCGGTGTTCTCGATCCAGATCTCGCCTTCCCGAAACTCGTGACGGTCCTCCCACTGTTCGGTGAGGCGACGCTGGCTGTCTGGCTGCTGCTTTTCGGGATGCGGCGTCTTGGGCGGGAGGCAGCATGATTGCGGGGTCGATTTTCGGACAACTTAGCTGTCAACGCACCGTTGGCTTCTCGGGTGGGGAGGCCCTCGCGACACCGCCACAACATTTCAGCGGCAGGGTTCACCCCTCGAGCGCCCGCTCACCCACCGCTCCGAAGCCCCCGCCACCGGGCGTCTCGATCACCATCACATCCCCCGCGACGACCGCAACAAAGGCCGTCGCGCCAAGCCGCTCGATCGACCCGTCGACCCGCTCGATCCTATTCATCCCCAGCGCACCGACGTCGCCACCTTCCAGCCCGAACGGCGGCACCACCCTCCGGTTCGACAATATCCCTGCCGTCATTTCCTCCAGAAACCGCACCCGCCGCACCGCACCGTCGCCGCCCTTGTGCGCGCCCTGCCCGCCCGATCCGCGCCGAATCCCGAAATGCTCGAGCAGCACCGGGAACCGCGCCTCCAGTATCTCGGGGTCGGTCAGCCGGCTGTTGGTCATGTGCGTCTGGATCACATCGACGCCGTCGAAGTTCGGCCCCGCGCCCGATCCGCCCGCGATCGTCTCATAATATTGGTGGCGGGCGTTGCCGAAGGTGAAGTTGTTCATCGTGCCCTGCGCCGCCGCCATTGCCCCGAGCGCGCCGAACAGCGCGTCGGTGACGACCTGGCTCGTCTCGACATTGCCGGCAACCACCGCCGCGTGTCGATCGGGCCGCAGCATCGATCCTTCGGGCACGACGATGCTGATCGGCCTGAGGCAGCCATCGTTCATCGGGATCGCCTGATCGATCAGGGTGCGCACGACATAGAGTACCGCCGCGCGCACCACCGCGAAGGGCGCGTTGAAGTTGTTGGCGAGCTGCGCGCTCGATCCGGTGAAATCGATCACCGCATTGCGGGCATCCGCGTCGATCCGCACATCGACGACCACCTTCGCGCCATCGTCCATCGCAAAAGCGAAGCGGCCGGAGCGCAAGCGCGTCAGCAGCGCCCGCACCGCCTCCTCTGCATTGGCCTGCACTGCGCCCATGTAGAACTGGACGACCCCGACACCATAATCCGCCGATATCCGCCGCAGCTCCGCCGCGCCGCGCGCGCAGGCCGCGATCTGCGCCTTGAGGTCGCCGATATTCTGGTCCGGGTTACGCGCCGGATCGGCGCCACTCCCGAGCAACGCACGCATCTCGGCCTCGCAAAAGCGCCCCGCATCGACCAGCAGCACATTGTCGAGCAGCACGCCCTCATCGTCGATCGAGCGGCTGTCGGGCGGCATCGATCCCGGCGAAATCCCGCCGACATCGGCATGATGCCCGCGCGCCGCGACGAAGAAGGCGGGCCGCTCGCCCCCATCGACGAACACGGGCATGATCACCGTGATATCGGGCAGATGCGTGCCCCCGGCATAAGGCGCATTGAGCACATAGACATCGCCCGGCAGCATCCCCCGGCCATCCGCCGCGACACTAAGCTCAACCCGTCCGCGCCGCGCGATGATTGTCAGGACACTCTCGCCCATCGACCCGAGGTGCACCGGCATATGCGGCGCATTGGCGACGAGCTGCCCGCCCGCATCGAATAGCGCACAGGAGAAATCGAGCCGTTCGCGGATATTGACCGACGCCGCACTCGCCTGCAGCGCCGCGCCCATTTCCTCCGCAATCGCCATGAACAGCCCGTTGAAGATCTCGAGCCGCACAGGATCGACGACCGTGTCGGACAACCGCACCACCCCGCGCGCGGCGGCCCGATCGAGCATCAGATTGCCGATCGCATCCACGCGCAGCCGCCAGCCCGGCTCAACCACCGTCGTCGATACCGGATCGATCACGATCAGCGGGCCCTCGGTCGCAAACCCAGCCGCAAGCGCCGCGCGATCATAGAGCGCCACCTCATGCCACGCGCCCGCAAGATAGGCGCGCACCCGATCCATCGGCCCGGAGGATTCCGTTGGCAGAGGCACGACCGCGCCCATCCCGCCCGAGGCCCCCGCCATCGCCTCGACGCTCACCGTCTCGACGACCAGATCGCCCTCAGCGCCAAAGCCGAAGCGCGCCCGGTGATGTGTATCGAACGACGCCTGCAGCGCATCGGAATCGCCGAACGGCAGCTCGATCAGATTGTCGCTCCGCGCCAGGCGCAGGCTCGCGGAGATGGACACGCTGATCGCGTCATCGGCCACGCCCTGCGCACGCAACACCGCCCGCGCGTCCTCGGCCAGCCGCTCCTGCGCCGTCGCCAATGCCTCGGCATGACCGGCATCGAGCGGCAGCGCCACCGTCTGCTCGCGCAGCACCCGCCGATCCGCGAGGCCCATGCCATAAGCCGACAGCACCCCCGCCAGCGGATGGATCATCACCCGATCCATGCCGAGCGCATCGGCGACCAGACAGGCATGCTGCCCCGCCGCCCCGCCGAAACAGGCCAGCGCGTAGCGCGTCACATCATGCCCGCGCGCGACCGAGATCGCCTTGATCGCATTCGCCATATTGGCAACCGCAATCGCGACGAAGCCCTCCGCCGCCGCTTCGGCGGTAAAGCCCGGGCCGATCTCGCCCAGCAGCGCGTCGAACCGCGCCGCAACGGCATCGCTGTCGAGCGGCCGATCACCCTCCGGACCGAACAGATGCGGGAAATGCGCGGGCTGGATCTTGCCGAGCAAGAGATTGCAATCGGTCACCGTCAGGGGCCCGCCGCGCCGGTAGCAAGCCGGGCCGGGATTCGATCCCGCCGACTCAGGCCCAACCTGGAATTTCGCGCCGTCGAAGCGGCAGATCGATCCGCCGCCCGCCGCGACGGTATGGATGCGCATCATCGGCGTGCGGATGCGCGCGCCCGCCACCATCGTCTCGCTGTCGCGCTCATAGGCGCCGGCATAATGCGACACGTCGGTCGATGTGCCGCCCATGTCGAAGCCGATCACATGATCGATCCCGGCCTCGCTCGCCGTCCTTGCCATGCCTACGATCCCGCCCGCCGGCCCCGACAATATCGCGTCCTTGCCCGCGAACTTAGCCCCATCGACGAGCCCGCCATTGGACTGCATGAACAGGATCGGCGGCGCATCTTCGCCGAGAGCGCCCTGCAGCCCTGCGACATAGCGCCGCAGCACCGGCGACAGAAAGGCATCGACCACGCTGGTATCGCCACGCCCGACCAGCCGGATCAGCGCGCTGACCTTGTGGCTGACCGAAATCTGCTCGAAGCCGGCCGCCTCCGCGATCCGCAGCAGCGCCGCCTCATGCGCGGGAAAGGCATAGCCATGCATCAGCACGATCGCGATGCTGCGAAACCCCAGCGCCCGCGCCTCGGCAAATGCCACCCGCGCGCCCTCCTCATCGAGGGGCGTCAGCACCGTGCCGTCTGCCATCACCCGCTCGTCGATCTCGATCACATGATCGTAGAGCGGCGCGGGTCGGACGATCTTGCGCGCGAAAATATCGGGCCGCTCCTGATAGCCGATCCGCAGCGCATCGCCGAACCCACGCGTGATCGCGAGAACAACCGGCTCACCCTTGCGTTCGAGCAGCGCATTGGTGGCGACGGTGGTGCCGACCCGCAGATCGCCGACCGGCAGCGCACCATCGCTGACGCCGGTGAGCATCTTGATCGCCGCCACCGCCGCATCATCATAACGGCCGGGATCTTCGGACAGCAGCTTGGCGGTCTGGATGCCGCCATCGGGCGCGCGGGTAACGACATCGGTGAAGGTTCCGCCCCGATCGACCCAGATTTGCCAGCTGCCGTCCGGAACCAAGCTACGCCTCACCTGTATTGAGTTCACGCCATCGCATCCATAGGATGCGGCATCACGATAATCGGCCATCACGATAACCGGAAAGTCGAACTTCCCCCATGAAAAACAACATCCTGACCGCCAGCGCGCTCGCGCTCGCCACGGCGTCGGCCCAGCCCGCATCGTCCGCGCCGGTTGCCGCCACTTCTGCGCTGTCCGCCATGCCGCTGCTCGCGTCATGGAAAGGCCCTGATGGCGGGGTACCGCCGTTCGATCAGGTCAAGGTCGCCGATTTCAAGCCCGCGATCGAGGCCGGCATCGCCGCGCAGTTCAAGGAGATCGACGCGATCGCCGACAATCCCGCCGCGCCCACCTTCGACAATACGATCGTCGCGATGGAGAAGGCAGGCCGCCCGCTCGGCCGCGCGCTGACGGTCTTCTTCATCTACAGCTCGAACATGTCCTCGCCCGACTATCAGAAGGTCGAGGAAGAGATGTCGCCCAAGCTGGCTGCCGCGCAGGACAAGGTGACCCAGAACACGAAGCTCTTCGCGCGCATCGACGCCGTCTATAATTCGCCGGAAAAAGCGAAGCTCACGCCGGAGCAGCAGCGCCTCGTCTGGAAATACTGGACCGATTTCAGCCAGGCGGGCGCCAAGCTCAACACCGCCGACAAGGCTACCATGTCGACCTACAATCAACGCCTCGCCACGCTTTACACGAAGTTCAGCCAGAACGAGCTCGCCGACGAAGAGAATTACGCCTTGATCCTCGACAGCAAGGATCAGCTCGCCGGCCTGCCGCAGGCGCAGATCGCTGCCGCCGCCGCCGATGCGGTCGCGCACAAGCTGCCGGGCAAGTGGCGCATCGCCAACACCCGGTCGGCGATGGAGCCCTTCCTCGTCTATGCCTCGAATCGCGAACTGCGCCACAAGGGCTGGCAGATGTGGATCTCGCGCGGCGACAACGGCAATGCCAATGACAACAACGCCGTCGTCACCGAGATCCTGAAGGTCCGCGCCGCCAAGGCCAAGCTGCTCGGCTATCCGACCTATGCGCATTGGCACCTGGCCGATACGATGGCGAAGAACCCTGAAAATGTCATGGCGCTGGTCATGCGCGCCTGGACGCCCGCCGTCGCGCAGGTGAAGATCGACGTCGGCGAGATGCAGAAGATCGTCGCGGCCGAAGGCGGCAAGTTCGCGATCGAACCCTGGGACTATCGCTATTATGCCGAGAAGCTGCGCAAGGCGAAATACGATCTCGATCTCGGCGAACTCAAACCCTATCTCCAGCTCGATCATGTCCGCGAGGCGATGTTCATGGCCGCGGGCAAGCTTTACGGCTACAGCTTCTCAGCGGTCAGCGGCCTCCCGGTCTACCAGAAGGACGTCACCGTCTATGAGGTGAAGAACCGCACTGGCCAGCATATCGGCTACTGGTATTTCGATCCTTATGCGCGCGCCGGCAAGAGCTCGGGCGCCTGGATGAACGCCTATCGCGAACAGTCGCGGATCGAGGGCGATGTCCCGACGATCGTCTCGAACAACGCCAATTTCATCGCCGGCGGCGCGGGCCAGCCGACGGCGATCTCGTGGGATGATGCCGAAACGATGTTCCACGAATTCGGCCATGCGCTCCACGGCCTGAGTTCGAACGTCACCTATCCCTCGCTGTCGGGCACCAGCACCGCGCGCGACTTCGTGGAATTTCCGAGCCAGGTGAACGAGAACTGGTTCCAGACTCCCGAGGTTCAGGCACTGCTCCTCAACGCCAGGGGCGAGCGCATCCCACAGGCACTGCTCGACAAGGTCAAGAAGGCCAGGGACTTCAATCAGGCGTTCAGCGTCGTCGAGGCGCAGGCCAGCGCGATCGTCGACATGAAGCTGCATCTGGCGGGCGACACGCCGATCGATCCCAAGGCGTTCGAGAAGGCGACGCTCGCCGAAATCGGCATGCCGCACGAAATCGTGATGCGCCATCGCATCCCGCAGTTCGGCCATGTCTTTTCAGGCGAAGGCTATGCCACCGGCTACTACGGCTATCTGTGGGCAGAGGTCCTTGCAACCGACGCCTATCAGGCCTTCGTCGAAGCGGAGAATCCCTATGATCCCGCGACGGCAAAGCGCTTCCACGACACGGTGCTTTCGGTCGGCAACACGATCGACCCGGCGCAGGCATTCCGCAACTTCCGCGGCCGCAATCCGGAGGTGAAAGCCTGGCTGATCGACCACGGCTTTCCGGTGGATGGAAAGTAGCCGGTAGAACCGGTCACTCGACGTCGCTCGGGACGAAGGATGGGGTTATGGCAGAGCCTCACTCGCCCTCGCCATAAGCCCCGGTATCTCCTCGACGAGATCACGCGCGAGGAACCCGATCGGCCCCAGCCGTGCCGACGCGGCCTGCCCGGCTTCGCCATGGAGCCACACCCCCCATGCCGCCGCCGCAACCGGATCGGCGCCGCGCGCCGCCAGGCCGCCGATGATCCCGGCCAGCACGTCGCCCGAACCGCCGGTCGCGAGACCGACGCAACCGCCGGCATAGTGGATCAGATCGCCGTCCGGCGTCGCGATCAGCGTTTCGGCCGCCTTCAATACGATCACCGCCCTGAAGCGCCGCGCCGTGTCCGTCGCCGCGAGCGCCGGATCATCCGCGATCTCCTCGGTGGTCAGGCCGGTCAGCGACGCCATCTCGCCATGGTGCGGGGTCATCACCACCCGCCCCTCATGCGCGGCAATCGCCTCCGCCATTTCCGACACACACGACACAGCCGCCGCATCGAGGACGATCGTCGGTCCATGGGTCGGCCGCGGCAATATCTGTTCGAGCAGGGCCCGCGCGTTGTCATGGCTGCTCATTCCCGGTCCCATCACCAGCGCGTCGCACCGATCGAGATGCCCGCTGACGATCTCGGCTGCCTCGGGTGCGATCTCGCCATCCGCATCGGCAGGCAACCCGATCATCGCCGCCTCGGGCACAAGCACGCCGAGCGGCATCGATGCCGTCTCGACCGTCGCCATCTGCAGCTTGCCGGCGCCCGCCCGCAGCGCCGCTTCGGCGGTCAGCCGCAACGCGCCGGGCACGAACGCGCTGCCCCCGATCAGCAGCACACGGCCGCGCGCATTCTTGTCGGTGCTGTCGCCATGATCCGGCAACGGATGCGCCTTGCGCCAAGCGGCGTCGAGCGGGATCAGGCTCATCCGCGTGCCGCGACGATCGGGTCGCGCTCGCGCGTGACCTGAGCGTGCTCCTGCTCCACCGGCGCCGTCGCATTATAGCGCACGAGCGCGAGGTTGCCGCTGCGTCCCATCTGCGGATCGAAGCGATATTCGGTGATCGAGCAATTGGCGACATCGGCCTCGCGATCGATCGCGAGGATGCCCTCTTCATCGAGATTCTCGATGACGTAGCGCATGCACAGCACCACCACCTGATGCCCGAAAATCATCACCCGCCTCCCCGCATAATGGAGCGACACCGTGTCGAGCAGCGAGCGCAGCCGGAAGATCACGTCGCACCAGCTCTCGCCACCCGGCGGGCGATGGTAAAATTTGCCGAGCACGCGGCGAAAGTCCGCCTGATCGGGATAGGTGCTCGCGACGCCCATCGTCGTCAGCCCATCGAGGATGCCGAACTCCTTCTCGCGCAACCGCTCGTCCATGCAGATCTTCTCGCCGGGATCGGCACCACCCGCCGCCCGGAAATGCTGCGCAGTCTGGATGGCACGGCGATAGGGCGAGGAGATCAGCACATCGGGCCGATCGCCTTCAGACTCCTTCGCGAACCAGCGTCCGAGCGCATCTGCCTGCTGCTCGCCGAGTGCGCTCAGCGGCACATCGACGTCGCGGCCCTCGATCGCGATGCGCGCCAGTTCGGCCTGATGCGCCGCATCGCGCGCGACATTGCCGGCGCTCTGGCCATGCCGGACGATCCACAAACGTTCGGGCCAGCGTTGTCCTGATGCCATGCGCGCATTCCTTCCGGCAGGACAATGCGCGCGTGCCGATATGGTTGCGCCGGCTAAGCGGTCGTCATCCCCGCCAGCACCTTGTCGAGCGTCAGCGGATAGTCGCGGATGCGCACGCCGCAGGCGTTATACACAGCGTTCGCGACCGCCGCGCCTGCGCCGCAAATGCCGAGTTCGCCCACGCCCTTGGCCTTCATCGGCGACGATTTGTCGTCGAGCTCCTCGACGAAGAACACGTCCTGATGCGGGATGTCGGCATGCACCGGCACCTGATATTCGGCCATGTCGTGGTTGACAAAATAGCCGAAGCGCTTGTCCACCACCAATTCCTCCATCAGCGCCGCGCCGACGCCCATCGTCATCGCGCCGATCACCTGGCTGCGTGCCGATTTGGGGTTGAGGATACGCCCGGCGGCGAACGCACCGCCCATCCGCCGCACCCGGATTTCGCCGGTGATATTATCAACGCCGACCTCGCAGAAATGCGCGCCGAAGGTCGACAGCGCGAACCGCTTGCCCAGATCGCCGAAGGTGATGCCGTCCTCGATCGAGACGCCGTCGCGGCCCGCCGCATCACCAAGCGAAACACGGCGCTTGCCGACCTTGATATAGCCGTCCTCAAACACCGCCTCTTCGGCATTCACCCCGGCCTTTTGCGCCAACGCATTTCGCATCGCGACGCAGGCTGAATAGACGCCCGCCGTCGCGCTGTTGCCGCCCCACTGGCCACCCGAGCCCGCCGAAACCGGAAAGCTGCTATCGCCAAGCTCGACCTTCACCCGGTCCATCGGCACGCCCATCATCTCGGCGGCGGTCTGCGCGATGACCGTGTAGCTGCCGGTCCCGATATCGGTCATGTCGGTCTGGACGGTCACGCGCCCCTTGCCATCGACGATGATCCGCGCTGCCGAGGCCATGGCGACATTGTCGCGGAACGCCACCGCCATGCCCATGCCGATCTGCCAGCGTCCGTCGCGCACCTGCCCCGGCTTCGGCTTGCGGCGCGACCAGCCGAAGCGTTCGGCGCCGATCGTCAGGCATTCGACCAGCTTGCGGCTCGAAAAGGGCCGCTCGGGGCCCTTCTCCGGATCATATTGGACGTCGTTGAGAATGCGGAGCTGGACCGGATCCATACCAAGCTTCTCGGCGAGTTCGTCCATCGCGATCTCGAGCGCGAGCAGGCCGACCGCCTCGCCGGGCGCACGCATCGCCGCCGCCTCCGGCAGATCGAGATGCGCCTGGCGATGCGAGGTCATGCGATGCTCGCCGCGATAGAGCAGCCGGGTCTGCATCGCCGCGCCCTCGAAACTGCCGCCGGGAAGATTGCCTGCCCAGACCTCATGCCCTATCGCATCGATGCGCCCATCCTTGCCCGCGCCCAGCCTGACCCGCTGGATCGTCGCCGAGCGGTGGCTCGTATTGTTATACAACTGGCTGCGCATGATCGCGACCTTGACCGGCCGCTTCAACTGCCGCGCAGCGAGCGCCGCCAGGAGCACGTCGCTGCGTATCCAGAGCTTCGATCCGAACCCGCCGCCGATATAGGGCGAGACCACACGCACATTGGCTTTTTCGATCCCAAGGATCGCGGCGGTGTCGCGCACCGCCCAGGCGATCATCTGGTTCGACGTCCAGACGGTCAGCTTGTCGCCTTCCCACGCCGCCAGGGTTGCTTGCGGCTCCATCATCGCGTGGCTCTGATCGGGCGTAGTGTAGGTCTGATCGACCGTCACCGCCGCTGCGGCAAAACCGCCCGCGAAATCGCCGACGGCGGTGTCTGGCCCGCCACCTGGCGGCGGCGGGGCACCATCCTTTTCCGCGGCGAGATCATATTTGCCGGGCGCACGATCATAATCGACGCGGACGAGTGTGGCGGCATCACGCGCCTGCTCAAAGCTTTCCGCGACGACCAGTGCGATCGCCTGATCGAAATGTTCGATTTCCGGTCCCGCCAACAGACTGGTCTTGATCGCCCTCGCCTTCTTTAGCGGGCCCGCGTTGAGATAGGTCACCACCCCGAGCACGCCCGGCGCGGCCTCCGCATCGCGGGTATCGATGTTCAGGATGCGGCCCTTCGCAATCGCCGACCCATGGATAACGCCATAAGCAACATCGGGCTGATGCCACTCATAGGCAAAAGGCACCACTCCGCTGACCTTGGCAGGCCCCTCGATCCGGTCATGCGCGCGGCCGACGATCTTGCCCTGATCGATCGGGTTGGTGGTGGCTGGCGTGTCGAACTTCATGCGACCGCTCCCGCGTCCTGAAGCGCCGAGACGACGAGGCGGCGTGTCAGCTCCTTCTTGAAGGCGTTCTGTGATGTGGTGCTGGCCCCTGCAAGCAGGCCCGCCGAAATCGCATCGGAACCCTTCATCTGCTCGGCACTCTCGACCCTCCACGGCTTGTGCGCCAGCCCGCCCAGCGCCAGCCGTGGCGGCATATCGGGGCGGGTAATCGCCGCCAGCGATACCGTCGCGAAGGCATAGGACGCCCGATCGCGGACCTTCCGATACAGATGCGTGCCGCCGATCGGTGCGGGCAAGGTCACCGCGGTGATCAGCTCGCCGGGCCGCAACGCGGTTTCGATATGCGGCGTCGATCCTGGCAGGCGATGGAAATCGGCCATCGCGATGTCACGCGTCGCACCATCGGCCGCGACCGTTTCGACCACCGCGTCGAGGACGCGCATCGCCACCGCCATGTCGGACGGATGCGTCGCGATGCACTGATCGCTGGTGCCGATGATCGCCAGGTTCCGGCTGAACCCGCCGATCGCCGCACAGCCCGAACCGGGCTTGCGCTTGTTGCAGGGCTTCGTCGTATCGTAGAAATAGGGACAACGCGTCCGCTGAAGCAGATTGCCCGCGGTCGTCGCCTTGTTGCGCAGCTGCCCGGAAGCTCCGGCGAGCAACGCGCGCGACAGCACCGCATAATCACGCCGCACCCGCCTGTCGGCGGCCAGATCGGTATTGCGGACCAGTGCACCGATCCGCAACCCGCCATCCTCAGTCGCCTCGATCCGGTCGAGGCCCAGATGATTGACGTCGATCAGATGCGCCGGCGCCTCGATCTGCAGCTTCATCAGATCGAGAAGATTGGTCCCGCCCGCAATGAACTTGGCGTTGGGATGGGAGGCGGCCGCCTTGGCCGCGCCCGCGACGCTGGTCGCGCGCTCGTAGGAAAAGGGCCTCATGCCTTCACCCCGGCGACTTCGGAGATGGCGTCGACGATATTCGAATATGCGGCGCACCGGCAGATATTACCGCTCATCCGCTCCCGGATCTCCACGCCGCTAGCGGTGACGCCCGCCATCAGATCGACAGTGACGTGGCTGGGGATGCCATCAGCGATCTCACCCAGCACCGCCACCGCCGAGCAGATCTGCCCAGGCGTGCAATAGCCGCACTGATATCCGTCATGCTCGACGAAGGCCTTCTGCATCGGGTGGAGCTTGTCCGCCGTGCCGATCCCTTCGATCGTCTTCACCTCGTCGCCGTCATGCATCACGGCGAGGGTCAGGCAGCTGTTGATGCGCCGGCCGTTGACGATGACCGTGCATGCGCCGCACTGGCCCTGATCGCAGCCCTTCTTCGATCCGGTCAGATGCAGATGCTCGCGCAGCGCATCGAGCAGGGTGACGCGGGGATCGAGATCGAGCCGGTGGGTCTTGCCGTTTACCTTCAGCGTTGTTGGCATCGTGGCGATCGTCGTAGGGTTCGGCTTCATACTCTTCGGCTCAATAGCGATCACGGGGGCGGTGCTGGTCGCGCAGACGGCCGCGCTTCCGGCAAGCAGGGTTCGGCGTGTCACGGCCGTCGCGGGCGGGTCTGCGGTCATATCCGTTCCTATGGCTGGCCAACATCAAGACGAGCAACCGCGAATTTCGATCCATGGGAAGATCGATACGCTATCGTAACGCGCCGAGCCAGGGAAGCGCGCGCTTTTCGATGTGGGGTCATGGACTGTCCCACCCATGCACCCTATCTTCAGGGCAATGACCGCCATCCTGTCGATTTCCGCCCTCTCGAAAACCTATGCCGGGGGCCATGAGGCGCTCAAGGCGGTGAGCCTCGACATCGACCGCGGCGAGATTTTCTCACTGCTCGGGCCGAACGGCGCCGGCAAGACGACGCTGATCGGTGCGGTGTGCGGGCTGGTGCGGCCGACCGGCGGCACGATCCTGGTCGATGGCATCGATATCACCAAGAACCCGCGCGCCGCCCGCGCCCGGATCGGGCTTGTGCCGCAGGAACTAGCGACCGACATGTTCGAGCAGGTCGAACATAGCGTGGCCTTCTCGCGCGGCCTGTTCGGCAAGCCGCGCGATCCCGCCGTGATCGAGCGCGTGCTGAAGGCGCTGTCGCTATGGGACAAGCGCGATTCGAAGATCATGCATCTGTCGGGCGGAATGAAGCGCCGCGTGCTGATCGCCAAGGCGCTGAGCCACGAGCCCGACATATTGTTCCTCGACGAGCCGACCGCCGGTGTCGATGTCGAGCTGCGCCGCGACATGTGGGCGATGATCGCCAAGCTGCGCGACGAGGGCGTCACCATCATCCTGACCACCCATTATATCGAGGAAGCCGAAGAGATGGCCGATCGCATCGGCATCATCGACAAGGGCGAACTCATCCTGGTCGAGGACAAGGCGGCACTGCTCGCCAAGCTTGGGCGGACCGAAGCGATCTTCACGCTCAAGCAGCCCATCGATGCCATTCCGGCGGCGCTCGGCGACTGGCCGATCACATTATCCGAAGACCGGACGACGTTGATCTATACCCAAAATGCGGAAGAGGCCGAGGCTCGCGGGCTCGCCGCGCTCGTGCGCAAGCTCGACGAACTCAATGTCGATTATCGCACTCTCGATGCGCACAGGAGCTCGCTTGAGGATATCTTCGTCGATCTGGTGGAGAAGCGCGCATGAACTGGCGGGCCGCAAAAGCGCTCTATCTGTTCGAGCTGGCGCGCACCTGGCGAACGCTGTTTCAGAGCATCCTCACGCCGGTGCTGACTACGACGCTCTACTTCGTCGTGTTCGGATCGGCGATCGGCAGCCGGATGCAGGAGGTCAACGGCGTCAGCTATGGCGCGTTCATCGTCCCCGGGCTGATGCTGCTGACCGTGCTGTCCGAAAGCATCGCCAATGCGTCGTTCGGCATCTATCTGCCGCGCTTCACGGGCACGATCTATGAGCTGTTATCGGCGCCGGTCGGCGTGCCCGAAACGCTGATCGGCTATGTCGGCGCCGCCGCGACCAAATCGGTGATCCTGGCGCTGATCATCCTGGGCACCGCGCGGCTGTTCGTGCCGTTCGAGATCGTCCACCCTTTCTGGGCGGCCGCCTTCCTGCTGCTGATCGCGATCAGCTTCTGTCTGTTCGGCTTCATCCTGGGCCTCTGGGCGGATGGCTTCGAAAAACTGCAGATCGTGCCGATCATGATCATCACGCCGCTGACCTTCCTCGGCGGCACCTTCTATTCGATCGATATGCTGCCCGAACCGTGGAGCACGGTCACCTTGTTCAATCCGATCGTCTATCTGGTGAACGGGCTGCGCTGGTCCTTCTACGGCACGTCCGATGTCGACATACGCCTGAGCGCCGGGTTGATGGTGATTTTCCTGCTGCTGTGCATCGGCTTCATCCATTGGGTGTTCAAGACGGGATATCGGCTGCGGAGTTGATTTGCCAGGCAGGCGCACGAATGGCATCCGTCCCTTCATTGAAGCCTGCCAAGGAGAGTGACGTACCGAGATTTCTGCTGATCGCCATCAACGGACGGACCGACCGACGGCGAGGGCGACGCCGCCGAATATAATCGCCGGTACGATAAACAGCATCGCCCCGATCTGATGAAGGTCGATGGGGCCGTCTCCGTCCGGCGCTTCGAGATCGAGCGGCAATGGCGCATCGATCACCGCTACGTCAAACTCACCGAGATCGAAGGCGAGAGTGCCGAGGGATCATGCAGGAGCTGACCGGCAAGGCGGCGACGTTCGGCGACAAGATCGATCGCACCCGATCGGTTTTCGTGCTGGGCCGAGAGCTCACCGCCGGCAGCTAGCACTGAATCGGTAGCAGTCCTTCCCCTCTCCCGCCCCGACGGCTATGCCGACGCGATCGAAGCTCTCCGGGGACTGTCCTTGCTAACGCCGACCATAGCCAATGCCGTCTCCCCGATCCTTTTCACGGACCTCGGGCTGAGCCCGATCGCGCTCGATCTCGGGTTTCTCCAAATCCGCTGGTATTCGCTGGGCTACATCGCCGGCATCATGCTGGGTTGGGCCTATCTGATCAAACTGATCGCACAGCCCAACGCACCGATGGCGCGCCGCCATGCCGACGACTTTGTCTTCTACGCTACGATCGGCATCCTGCTAGGCGGCAGGCTCGGCTACGTGTTTTTCTATCAGCCCGAAATCCTCCGCCACCCGCTCGACATCTTCAAGCTGTGGGAAGGCGGCATGTCCTTCCATGGCGGCATTTCCGGGGTGATCCTTGCGGTGATATGGTTCTCCCACAAGGAGAAGCTGAACTGGCTGCGCGTGCACGACTATATCGTGTGCTGCGCCTGTTTCGGACTGTTCCTCGTCCGTATCGCCAACTTCATCAACGGCGAACTGTGGGGCCGCGAAACGAACGTACCCTGGGCTGTCGTGTTTCCGGCGGCCGACGCGGGCAATGTCGCACGCCATCCGAGCCAGCTTTACGAAGCGGGGCTGGAAGGCCTGGTGCTCGGGCTCGTCCTGGCCTTCTTCTTCTGGAAGACCGACGCGCGCAATCAGCCAGGCAAACTCGCCGGCATCTTTCTGCTGGGCTATGGCATCAGCCGCTTCTTCGTCGAATATTTCCGCGAGCCGGACATCCAGCTCGGCACCTTGAGCTGGGGGCTGACGATGGGCCAGACGTTGACCCTGCCGATGATCGTCGGCGGGATATGGCTGATCGTGACTGCCCCGAAGCGCCGGATCGTCGCTGCATCGGCAGGTTAACCATCGCCTAACCATGTTGTGCTAACAGCATCATGATGGAGAGCCCTGCCCAGCTGGCCGAAGCGCTGATCGCAAGGATCGCGAGCGACGGCCCGATCGCCGTCGCCGATTATATGGCGGTGGCCAATGAATATTATTACGCCGCACACGACCCCTTCGGTGTGAAGGGCGACTTCATCACCTCGCCCGAGATCAGCCAGATGTTCGGCGAGCTGATCGGTATATGGATCGCCGACCTCTGGACGCGGGCGAAGGTCAAAACGGTCCATTATGTGGAGCTTGGCCCGGGCCGCGGCACCCTCGCCGCCGATGCCCTGCGCGCCATGGGTGCGATGGGGCACAAACCCGAAGTCCATTTCGTCGAGACCAGCCCGTTGCTGCGCGGCCTTCAGCAACAGCGCGTGCCGGACGCGCATTGGCATGATAGCATTGAAGACTTGCCCACCGACGCGCCGCTGATCATCGTCGCCAACGAGTTTTTTGACGCGCTGCCCTATCGCCAATATATCAAGACCTATGCGGGCTGGCGCGAACGGATGGTGACCCACGACGGCGAGACCTTCGCATCGATCCCGGGCAATGTCCCGGCCGAAGATGTCGTGCCCGAGCATCTGCACGATGCGCAGGCAGGCAGCATCTACGAGACATCACCCACAGGCCTCGCAATCGGCGCCGCGATCGGCCGCCGGCTCGCACATCAGGGCGGCGCCGCACTGGTGATCGATTACGGCCATGAGGATTATGCGGCGGGCGATACGCTGCAGGCGCTCAACGCCCATGCCTATGCCGACGTGTTCAGCAATCCGGGCGCCAATGATCTGACCGCGCATGTCGATTTCACCGCACTGACCAGGGCCGCAATCTCCGGAGGCGCGCGGGTGCAGGGGCCGGTGTCGCAAGGGTTTTTCCTCAGCACGATGGGTATCGCCGCGCGTGCTGCGTCGCTCGGCCGCCACCATCCCGATCGCCTCGAGGAACTGGGCGCTGCGCATCAGCGGCTGACCTCCGATGAAGATATGGGCTCGCTGTTCCGGGTGATGGCGATGACGCACCGGCGCTGGCCGGAACCTGCCGGATTCCTCAGCACCACCATCGCACAATAGTTTCACTGGTCTAGGCCGCGATGCTCGCTCTATCAGAGCGACATGACGATCATGCCGCTCCACATTCCCGCGTTCGACGCGCTCCCTCACGGCTTTCTCGGCCGCGAAGGCGGGGTTTCGACCGGCATTCATGCCGGTCTCAATGTCGGGCTGGGTTCGGACGACGATCGCGCTGCGATCATCGAAAATCGCCGCCGGGCCGTCGATGCCGTTGCGCCCGGTTTCGATCTTGTCACGGTCCATCAGATACATTCGGCCGACGCCGTGATAGTGAACGAAGCCTTTGCAGACGATGCGCGGCCGCACGCGGACGCCATCGTCACCGACAGGCCTGGATTGCTGCTCGGCATCCTCACCGCCGATTGCGTGCCCATATTGTTTGCCGACAGCGGAGCCGGCGTCATCGCCGCTGCGCACGCGGGCTGGAAAGGCGCGATCGGCGGGGTGACCGACGACACGATCGCGGCGATGGAGCGCCTCGGCGCGGATCGCCAACGCATCGTTGCGGCGATCGGGCCATGCATTGCCCGCGCGAGCTACGAGGTCGATGCCGCCTTCGTGAACCGGTTCGAAGCAGCCGATCCGGCCAACGAACGCTTCTTCACCGAGGGCGCCCGCGCCGATCACGCCCAGTTCGATATCGAAGCCTATGTGCTCAACCGGCTCGCGACCGCAGGCCTGACTCGCATCATCGCACTCGGCGAGGACACCTACAGCCAGCCCGATCGCTTCTTCAGCTTCCGCCGGGCCACCCATAAAGGCGAGCCCGGCTATGGCCGCCAAATCTCATTGATCGGCCTGCCCTCAGAACGGTAACGCGCGCGATTCCCGGGTGATGTTCATATAGCCGACGTTGACTCCCAGCCGCCAGCCGACGCCGAGCCTGATCGGGATGAGGACGACATCGCCGCGCCGCAGATAGGTCGCCGTAAAGCCGCCGACGACATAGGCCGTGCCTTCGACTGCGGGAAAGCGATGGAACAGATCGCCGCTGTCATAGAGATTATAGACCAGCACGAAGCTCTTCGCGCCATTCGCGCCGAGGTCGAATCCAATCGACGGGCCGGTCCAATAGACCGGCATCTGCCCCTCGACCTTGTGAAAGAGCGTGCCCGATCCGTAGCGGACGCCGAGCACGATCGCGCCGCCCACTTCGCGGCCGGCGATATAGGCGTTAGGACTACCCTGATCCTTCAATATCTTCTCGACCAGCTTGCCGAGCCCCTCGGCGCCCTTGCCGAACACGCCCTCGGCCGCGCTCATGACGTCATCCTGGGCGTAGGTACCGTTCTTCGACGCATCAGCGGCCTGCTCACGGGTAGTCCCGACCGGCGCAGCGGCACGTGCGGCCGCCTGACCGGCCGGCGCTGACGTCGTCGAATCGGCCGGGGCATCGCTGACTGCGGCCGGCTCGACCGGCGGTGCCGTTACATTGGTTCCATAAGCGGCTTCGCTCGACGGAACCGGCGCGAGATCGTTCGCCTGATTGGGATCGACCGTCTTCATCTGCGCCTGCGCAGGGCCGGCGGACACCAGCGCGGCAGCGATCAACGGGCCCCAAAACATACCGCGCTTCATGTATCTCTCCCGACGATTGCTTTGCCCCTGCGCATTAAGCGTCTTTTGCCTGTCGCTGCAATGAACGGGATCAATCGGGTGATCTGCATTCTATCGTCAGAGGCGGTTGATCGCCACGCGACACCTCGCTATAGCCCCCGCTCTGCCTCCCCGGACACGTGGGTGAGTGGCTGAAACCAACGGTTTGCTAAACCGTCGTGCCCTGAATAGGGCACCCCGGGTTCGAATCCCGGCGTGTCCGCCAAAATCCCTTGTTTATAAACGATAATCCTCCAGAAACGGAGTTCGTGCCCACTGCCCTGCCTACTTTCTGTTTGGCTTAGGGCGGCTGGCAGCGCACGTTTGCGAACAACGCGGCTCAGAATCGGTCAGGCCAAGATACTGGGGCTACGCCAGTTCGGCGTGGCCCGGTGACGATGGAGATCATACCATGCGGACGTCACATCCGCGGTTGCTGGCATCTCTATAAGCCCATGCCGCTTCTCCCAGCGGACCATGGCGGCTTTCCAAGCCTTGCGGACCTCCGTGCCTTCGCCGACGCCGCGGACGGAAGCGTAAAAGGGCATGTGCGATAATATCTCGACCATTCGAGCGATCAGCTCCGGCGTGAAATCCTCACGCGACTTTTTCATGTAGAATTTACCCGGCTGGAGCGGGTCGGGCATCAACAACTCCACGTTTCGCGGCAACTTGAAGATATATTTTCCAAGCCCCGCGATGTGGCGGGCTGACATGTCACACGGCTTGAAATCGACTGCCTTGCCGTAGGGGTTGCTGACCGACGGAAGGAGCATGATCGCCTTCGGAAGCTTCTTTGGCCGCAGCTTCTCTTCGATGTGCCAACATGCAAGGTGCGCATGGAAGCTGACCATGACGGGCTGGCCTACGATATAGGGCAGGACGAAGACTGGCTCGACTCGGAAGACGCCGTGAAGCCTATGTTGAACCATGAGCTTGATGATTTTGCGGTTGAAGGCCTTCAAATCGAAATTGACGTCGTCGATGGGGCATACGCCAATACCGAGGCAAATGGTGCCCAGCCAAAATTGGTGCTCGCGACGGTCTTGGTGGATATGGTGAAAGTCCAACAACGCATTGGCCATCGCTTCAATCGACGGTGCTGATAACGGTACGCTGGATCGAGGGATGTTGCTTCCCGCCAGCATGTCGATGGTGATGCGATCCAGAAAACGGTTGTGAGGCTTTTTCAGGGAATGCCCGTTCCGCCACGTATTGAATTTATTGATGAATGTGTCGCCGTACTCACGTTCTTGGTCGCCGACATATTCAGCTTCGGGATAGGTCTGCATGGGGGGAAAACTCATTTGGTGATTCCCCCACTCCGTTGGCTCAGGGGAGGGCCAGGGAGCGGAGGATGATCATATTGACGTAATAGTTGTGACTGACATGGAGGCAGCGTTCAGATCAGCCAGTTGTGGCTTGATGCCGGCGGGCCGTGAACGCCCTGCCGGCACCTATTATTGTTGAAAGAATGAACTGCCTTGGCGGCCGTACTTAGTCTTCCAAGCGATTCCGCCTCTGTTTCGCGAGCGAGCGCTTATGGATTCTCTCCATGGCTGGAGGTCTCGGCTGACGTTTCCGTCGGGGTGGCCCTTTACGCGATCTTTTTTTATCACGTGAAGGCGCTGGAACTTCGCCATCACCACCGCTGACGGGAGCAATATCGTCACCCCAAAGATCATGCATTCGCTTCCAGAACCCCGCGACCGGAAAATTCGCGCTGATCGCCTGCATGGTCGGACGCTGGGCCTGAGATTTCTTCACCTTGTTCAGGACTGACCTAATCAGGCCGGCCGATCCGCAGCCTTCGATAAGAATGTGCTTTACCGCAAGGTGAGATCGAATCTCGAGGATGAGCATTAGTTCTCGAGGCGTTAGTGATCGGCTAGCGCCCCGTCCTTTTGACCGGTCTGCAGGGTCACTGAGCGAAACAACGGCGGTCTTTGGAACCGCCGCTGCCATGATCGCAGTCAGAAGCTTATCCTTCGGAATCGCTTCAATCCGCACACCGTCGGCGTAGGACCATTCCCATGCCTTTTTCTTCTCGATGCTGGATCGTTCACTCGAAGTATCAAAGACCGACGGCGTTATGAAAAACACGTACAACGTCAGCAAAATCTGTTCGTCGGCTTCTATGCCCCTGCCGTTTATAGCGACATCGGTAGCGAGGATCGAGAAGGAGAAACCGCCGCTCTGACGTGCGAGCGCTTTCGCTGCGGTATTCAGCTTGTTGATGGCAGGTAGCACTTCCTGCGGCGATACCAGGCCGCGGTCACAACGTATTCTGGCGCGATAAACACTACTGCCAGCGTAGGTTTCGATTAGACCGCAGATTTCGCCTTCGAGCGCCCTGCCTAAGGTTTCCATGACGATTGGATCGCATGCGAGCAGGCTCATTGAACGAGCTCCCTTAAGGCCAGCGAATCCGGCCAAAGCGTTCCTATCAATCTGCTTTTCGACGGTCGAATCGATGGCAGACCATAGAAGGTCATTCAGTTCGTTGATCTTCTTTGAGATTTTACCTTCTGTGTCGTTCTTCATGTCAGTTTTCCTCAGACACGAGTGTCCTCTCCCGGTTGCCCGAGATGGATCACTCGCGATTGCTATGGTTTTGGCGCTGCTTTGATCTGTTCGCGCCAGTTAAAAGCGCCCGGGCGCTCGCGCCCAGTTACGAGTCAGATCGTACGCGGCGCATTCGCGATAAATTCGCGCAGGCTATCGACTATGATAAACCGACGAGATCCGTATTTATAACTCTCTATGACGCGATTTTTGCACATTTTATGAAGCGAAGTTCTACCTAGCGACAATATCGTACAAGCCTCGCGCACCGATACTGACAAGATTAACCGATCTAAATTTTCTTCAGTCATTTTCTTTCCTTGGTTGTCGTGAGTATTTCCAATTAACGATGCTAGCTCGATTTTTTTAGAGAAGAAATTTCGAAAAATCTGCAAAACTATTTGCACAATCAGAAATTTTCAGACTAGCTTTAAGGGGTTTGAATTCCCGTAATCACGGGATTTGGAACTTGAGGTCGCCGAGAAGGGGAGATGGCAATGCATCCCGTGTGGCAGTGCTCAGTTTTGGACTTGTCTCCGGATGATTCGGTAGAGCTTCCGGTGCGGCATTCTTCCGAGCTCGTCCGCATCGAGATATTCCAGCGCGCGGCGAAGTTGATTCTAAAAGAATACCGAACCCGTATCCGGCAGGCGCGAAAACAGTCCGCTCCGCGCAAACCAATCACTTGGATCGTGGACAAACCTGATGAATGGCTCGCTCGCACACTCTACGTGCTACTCGCTCACTTCATCGACAAAGGGTTTGCCAATACCTTTGCGGAAAGCCCAGGCTCGCAGCGTCCTAAGAGAAGTCTGCACCCGTCGGGGCTCAATTCATTCAATTTGGGCGTTACATCGGTCATGGGCAAGGATTTGTCGCCGCAGAAAAAGACCCGACTGATTAGACAATTGCTATACGCATATTGTCACTACGTACCTCCTAACTTCCTAGCCGCGTTCACCACGCATGCCGGTGGCTTAGATCGCGTCGCAATGAACGTATCAGACGCGCAGATGTGCGAATTTTACCGCCCTTGGGTTGAACGCATTATTGAAGAGCGAGAAGGCGGTCGCTACATTCTGGATGCTCAAATCTATTTCTCGCGAAAGCTTTCAGGCTACGATGCGTTTAAACAATCGCTGCGAGGAGACTATGACCCTTCGCGCGACTTTGACGCTCAGTGACGTATGAGCGTCAGCTCAAAGGGCATGACGAAGCACAGCCGCGATGCGCTACTTGTTACTTTATCACATTTTTGTCACGACGAGAAAAAATCGGAAAAATTACGCCAACGGCTCGTCTTCGATTTCCGACATAATTGGGCCTGCCTTACCTCCTTTGGCCGCATCGTGCGGAGCGCGCCAACCTCGATCCGGCCGGCCATCGCCCAGTGGGGCGGAGAAATGTCGCTTGGGCGATTTTCCTCGGGGACGAGCCGGACGTTCTTGGCCTGCACTTCGAGGGTGACGATCTCGCCGGTGTAGGAGCCGTCGCTACCTTTCGTGAAAATGCCGATCTGTGGGTGAGATACGAGGGCAGGAAGCTGTTACGTTTCTACGGGCTGTGAATACGGGTCATCCAGGATCGCTGTCTACAATCCATGCCGACGCCCCCTTGCGCGCGATAGATCAACTCGCCTTGCTCGTTTTGCAGACGGGGATGCGAATGTCATGGACGGATGTCGTCAGTTACGTCAGGCGTTCGCTCGATATTGTCGTGCAACTCAGGCGAGGGGTGGGACCGCAAGATTGAGCGCATATTGTTTGTCAGCAAACTATGCAGACCAGGTGCGTAGTTAGGCTGCCGCTTACGGTTGGCGGTAGCCGGCACACTGCAGCACCAGCGAGAAATGTCTGTCGCGATTGAACTCTTCAAACTGAGGCCGATCGTTAGAATCATGGAATGCATCGCAAGTATTTATAAACGGATGAAATGTAGTCCGGGGCAATGCGCAGCCAGCTAGTTCGCCCGATCTCCCCTCCGACACACGCAGCATGGCTGTTGCGATTTGCGGCTGAACCCGTTTATGGCCGAGAATCGCCCGCACTCTTTGTACTTGCCTTTTTTTCGTTGGTAATAGTTACCGGGGTCGTAGGCCAGTGGATAGGCTATCGGGGAAAAGAGCTAAACACAGGCCTCGAGTTTTTCGTAGTCTTGTGGACCATAGGCCATTTGGCTCAGAGTTTTCACGCAAAATTCTTCCCAGATATCTGTAAGATTATCGCTCTTTTTTTCTTGGTATCATCTACCGCGCCGTTAGCTGGCGCCGTTCTAGCAGGCAGCAATTTTCCATTAGCCGATGCTACTCTTAGCGAATTTGATCGCTTGCTGTTTCCCGGTTTGTACTGGCCTGACATGGCCCGCGCCTTCAATCGATACCCCAGCCTGATGAAATTGCTGTGCCACGCCTATGTGTCGTTGGGCTGGCAGCCTCCGCTCCTTATCATCATGCTTTGTACCCTTAACCAAACCAGGCATTGCTGGAATTTCGTTTCGTGTTGGGCTGCATCGCTGCTCGTTACGATAGCGATCTTCCCCCTGTTACCGGCCGTCGGTCCTTATTCTTACTTTGGGATTACGGAGGAAATGATGCCTGCGATCCTATGCGGCTCGGCTTGGCATTATCCCATAACGCTTCAACATCTGCGGGATGGATCGATAAGTGATTTAGGCGCGAACGTACTTGAAGGCATCGTAGCGATGCCGAGTTTCCACGCAGCTAGTGCCGTGCTGCTTTTCTGGTTCTATGGGAAACTTGCATATTTGCGCTGGCCTTTTTGGACTCTCAACTTCTTCATGTGGATGTCAGCAGTGCCTGTTGGGGGACATTACCTTGTCGACGTTGTCGCGGGAACAGCAATTGCACTCTGTGCCATTTATCAGGTGGAACGCTGCGGGCCATCGGACGGAGCCTTACCGATAAGGTGATAGGCCCGATCGGATGTGCGCCTATCAGTCGATCTGTGCGCCAGCTCTTTTCGGGATCCTCCAGCCAGGCTCGGTTTTAGCCTTGCCGAGCCCGAGCCTTTCGGTCACGCGGTCGAGCGCCGAGACAAGTCCTCCCAGGCTACCACATCAAGCGCCACGTTCGTCCAATTGCGCGCAGTACGCGGCTGGCCGATGCCGTCATCCGACGACAGCGAGACCCGGCAGAGGCGATTGGACGCCTATTGGACACGTGCGACGAGCGGATGTCCACGTACGAATCTTGCTGAGCAATCAGAGACGCTAAGTATCGACGCCGCGTTGGGTCGATCCGGCGACACGGTTAGTGATTTTTCATGGTGATCGGCCGCGACGGGTGAGCAGTATTGTGCTTGACGCGCAGATAGCCAAGGGACTGTCAGGATTTCCGTGTGCGGGCGGGCGGTTGAACATTACGCCGCCATGGCCCTGATGAAGCGCTCGCCGAATATGACGGCGAACTGCACCTTTGCCATGGACCACTCACGTGGCGGCTTTTTCCACTCCTTTTCCGATCGGTTCAAGATCAGATAGAGAAGCCTGGTGGCGGCCTCGTCGCTGAGGAAGTGCCCCCTGGCCCTGACGGCCCGCCTGAGCTTCGAGTTCAATGCCTCGATTGTTACACTGTGATACCGGTCACCTGAATTCCGGCTCCGGTGGTGCCAGGTGCGCCGGACGAGTTGTAGTAGCCCGGCGTGCTGATCCCGCTGGCGTTAATGAGGACCTTCACGCTCGATGATGTCGCCGCCAAATCCACCCCGGTCGGGTCGATGAAGCACGCGTCTTGCCCGGTCCCGATCAGGAAGATCATCTGAGCGAACCCGTCATCCTTGCCGTCGATCATCGGCACGATGCGAACGCGCTTGCTGCTGCTGTTGAGTGCGATGGCGTATGTCGTACCGTTGCCGATCAGCGGATTGCTGATGCGGCAAAGGATCTGGGATCCGCTGCAATCACCGTCCATGGATACCCCATAGGGGCAGTCCGTGATCTTCACACTGGGGTCGATCGTCAGGTTCTTCTGTCCGTTGCCGTAAACGCCATAGGTGGCCCCGGCTTCAGCGCAGATGATTTGCGCGCCACCGCAAATTGTAACCGCCCCACCACCGCTAGCCTTGATCACCGTTTGAGCCGATGATTTGGCCTGGAAGTAGCCGCCGTCAATCGTGATCGCCGCCTGTGCATTCAGGCCGGAAATGTCGATGGCAGGACCCGAACACTGATCGAGCACGCAATCGCGGAAGAAGACGTCCTGCATCCCGTAGGCACCGGAACCGGAGGCGGCATAAACGATGCCGTTTGTCGCAGCGGACGTCTCAAAGCGATCGACGAACAGATCGGCGGCCTCGCCGTTGAGATACAAGCCTATTTTCGTGATCGACAGCGCGTTGCCGAGTTCGACGGAACAATCCTCGACATACAGCGAAGCGTTGCCGCCGTTGAGGATGGCAGGCGTCCCATAGCCCCAGAATCCGTAGAAAAAGTCCGAGCCGAGTTGAGACATCGAGCGGAACGCCTTGCAGCGGCGGAAGAATGTGCCGACGCAGCCGTACATGAAGATTCCGATCAGCGGCTCCCACGTGTAGACGCGATCGAACTCGCAATCGAGCAGGTAGGTTGCGACTACACACTTGGTCGCATTAATGGGGGAACTTGGGGCAGTGAGGCGGCCGCTATGCTCAAAATTGATGTCCTTGACCCTGACGCCGCGTAGATAATCATTGACGGACGGGGGCTGAATGTCCGCGCCGACTTGGAACACCGATGTCGAGTCGTTGTTGCAAAGTACGCGGGTTCCGCTTGCGGAAGTATACCCGTCGGACAGCCCGACACCCTGAACTGTCCGGTAAGGCGCCTGCACCTTCCATGTGCTGCTGATGTAATAGTCTCCCCGCGCGAGTGAAGTCACGGGACACAAAGCAACGCACGCCTTAAGTGCGGGAAGGCAATCCGGCCCGCCTAATATTGCGCCGAACCATTCAGGCTTGCCGTGGATGCCGTCCCAATTTCGCGCCCAGTAGAAGCCCGTGGTGCTCGACACGACATAAAGGCCCTTCTCCGGGTCGCTTGGCGGCGTACCCGAAAAGCATTCGAAGATACCCTCGCGGCCGGCTTCGGTCAGAAAAACGGTATTGCCTGCGACCGGGCTTGCGAGTCCCGCCATTGCCAGCGTGCTGGAAACAGTTGTTACGTTTGCCATTGTTGCTTTTCCTATCGCCTAAAAATCCACTGTCGTCTTGAGAAGGTACACAGAGCATTGTGCGTTTCAAACTCCGGCGCTTCCTTTCGGAAGGGACCCAGTTGCCGCCGCTCGGCGAATGATAATCGACCACGTCACGTCACCCGGCGCACAGCTGAGGCAGGCCCTAAGAGGCAGGCTATAACCTAGCTCTATGACGCACCCCAGACTAACATCGTCCCTTATCGAAACACTGGGTCGCCACGCATGAACATGCCGGAGTAGAACATGAAAAAGAACAAGGAGAACACCACCACAACAGAGAACAGGATAGCCCTCCAATTCATCGAACTTCTCTGTGCCAAAATCTCATTTTTGTTACGAGACGCCTTCTACGTTTGTAAATAGCTAGGGCCGACAAGAAGCGGCTGTTCCGACGCGGATAGAAGGCTACCCCCAGCGGGGTCGTATAAGATATCGGCAGCTATACACCCGTCCATCAAATCCCCTGCTTTTAGCTTTGCGTTGGTGCCCCGCGTGAGCAAGCCGAAGACGCCGAACGCGATAACACCAAACACCGTCGATCCAGCCCCTCCGGTTCCTCTGTCGCCCTGCTCGCCGATAAGCGGTATACGGCCACTGGGTAGGTCGATATAGAGAAGCTTAGCGCTTAGCCGACCTGCCTTGCCAACGGCACCGCTCTCATGGGCAATCAAAACTTCACCCCAAGCCTGCGCCCCGACCGGAATCACCGTCTTGCCATCGACCACAACGGCCGAGTTGACGCGTAGGACGAACCGATCGCCCGCCCGCGCAACCTTGGTCGAAACTTCGTTGACGACCATCAAGCTAATCATTGTGCCGCGCTTAAGCACCAGTACTCCGGCAGGCGGCGCTGAGGCGGTAGCTGTGTCATGGCTAGGCGATGGGGCCGGCATCTGAGCAAATGCCTGCGTGGATAGCGCAGACAGCGAAGAGAGAAGGATCAATCCCTTTCTCACCGCTACTCCCGCCGCCGCTTTAATGCGCACTATCAGTTGAAGGCGTGAGGGTAGCTGGCTGAGTATCGATAAACTTCACCGCAATGCCCGTGGCGTTGGATTTACCCCAGCTAAAGGCGGAGACATGGCTGTCGCCATAGCTTGCCTTTACGACAGCATCCGCTCCGAGCTTTTCGGCACGCTCCCAAAGCTCAGCGTAAATCTTATTCTGGCTGGCTTCTGCACTGAAAATAGTTGCCTTGCGCACGCCCGCTTTGACCTCGCCAATCACCGTATAAGGGCGATCGGTGATGTCGTAGGGAAAGACAGGCAAGCCGACGGCTTCGTTGACCATTTTGAAGGTGTTAGCAGGTTGTGCGGCGTTTCCCGAGGTGGCCGCCAATATGGCAGCAACGGCGACAGCGATGGTCTTGAACTTCATATAAATGATCCTCCTTATTGAGTTTTCCGAACATTAGTGCCCGTCGCGGTAAACGCCGGCTGCTTTTTACAATTTATTGCCACCATGCGGGCCTTCTTGCTCGTGTTCCAGCCTTGGGAGATGCCCGTTGCTGACGGTGCCTGCAACGGGCGTCGCAGGGAGCTTTGTGACGGGCTCTTCTGAGGTTGCCTCCAACGGCGCTGCCATTTGGGGTATCGCCGCCTCATCCGGAGCAGGGATCGAACGTTGGCCAGAGCTTGGCAGCAGGATGCCGTCGATCCGTTTCACCACATACTCCAGCGGTAACGCGCCCTTGTTCATTACGCGACGGTAATGCTGCGCAGGATCGTGAGCCGGAATACCTTCAACGATGTCACGAGCATCCAGTCGTCCGATATAGCGCAGCACCAATGCACTCGCGATATAGGCATCGTGGCGTGAGAAAAGGCGGTTGAGTTCTGCTTCCGTCAGTGTCTGCTGCGCGATCAGCACATCGAGCGTCGAGCGTTCCCCAGCACGGTATTCCAGTCGCATACCTCTAAAGGCGAGCTCGGCAGCCTGAACCTGAGCCTCATTGCGCCCAATGTTGGCGGTATATGTAACTTTCTGATTCCAGGCATTTGCCACGTTTTGAACCATCGACCGCCGCGTCGCTTCGATTGACAAACGGTCGCTGGTGTTGACGTCCAGTGCTTGTCTAATCTGCGAACTCGTACGGCCTGACGTGAAAATGGGAATGGACAGCGTTGCCAAGCCGGTCAGCGCTCGATCGCGATTGCGCTCGTTGAAGGGATCTATCGTGGAGGAATAGCCATAGCTTCCACGCAAAGAGACCGTCGGCCGTTGTTCGGTACGCGCAATCTGTACGTTCGTCCGTGATGCCTCCTCCGTCAGCAACGCTTGCCGAAACTCGGGGCTGACTGCTGCGGCCAAATCGAAAGCGAGTTCTGCAGTAACCGGCAGCCCAGGCAGTGGCGGCTCGGCCGCGAGGGCACCCGGATTATGACCAACGGCTGTCGTATACGCCGCCTGGCTCACCCGAAGCTGGTTCTCGGCAAGAGCGAGGTTAGCCTCTTCGGCATAGAGTTGCGCCTCGGCTTGAGCTTCATCGGTGAGCGTTACTTCTCCGCCGCGTCGTCGTGCGGCGGTTTCTTTCAGCTGCAGCTTGAGTGCTTCCAGATTGACGCGGCGAATTTCGAGCGCCTGGGCATCACGGCGAACGTCCAGATACGACTGGATGACGGAAAACACGACATTCTGCTCGACAGCCCGCAAGGCTTCCCGCGCAGCACGAATTCGCTGCTCTGCCCCCTGCACCTCAAGGGTTGTGCGTCCGCCGCTATATAAGGGTTGGTCGACGACCACTTGAGCGCTGCCCAAATTACTCTTCGGATGGCTATCGGGCAACGACGTGCCGTTTATGAAGCTTCGCCGCAACCGATCGTCGTTATAGCTCGCGGTGGCCTGAATCTGGACATTGGGCCCATACGCCGATCGAGCCTGTACATAGCCTTCGTCGCTCGCCCGCAGCTGCGCTCGTTGAGCCTGCAGTGTGGGATTAGACTGGTAGGCATAAGCAATAGCCTCGGCCAGAGTCTCACCATGAGCCGGCCACGGAACCACTCCGAACAGGATCAAGCCGAACGCCGCGAAGGAAGCAGTGCTCGATCCGCTCGACGGCGGTGGTCTGCGCTCCCGCCGCGCCGACGTACACGGAGATCCTGACGTACACATCTTACTCACGTTGTTATCCGGCCGTTCTCGCGGTCGAGTTGCAACCGAGCCCTTGGGCGGACGCAATCAAGTCGCCCATCCCCTGTATCGCGAAGCTTTGCGGGCGGGATTTTGGCGTCGGCCGTATTACCACTACATGGGCGCCTTTGAGCACCGACAGTGGCATCATGACTTTGCCACCCGTCGGATTGGCGAGGCTTCGCCCTTCCAACTGTGCGCCGGTCTGCATCAATGCCGGATAGATATCATCCCACGAACGAACCGGTCCGCCATCGATCTGAAATGCTGCCTTGGTCGTGTTCAGCTTGCGGGCAAACTGAAATGCCACTGCGCCATGATCGTAGCTGACCAGCGGCTTGTGCCGCTTACCCTGAAACACGAGGCATTTTTTGGCGCCGGTAAACTTGTCGCTGACCACGCGGATATTCCACGCAGGCACGCGATAGTTATCGGTTTCAGTCTGCGACGATCCAAACGGCCAAAGGCTGATGGAAGCGATCAACAATGTCGTGATCATCGCCGATCAATTCACGCTTGCCGGTACCGGCTCATAGACCGCGACTTCGCGCTTTCCCTCCGGTGTCGTTCGGTGGAACTTGAAGGAGCGATCAGGGAACACGTTTTTCGACAAATCGAGCAGGATCTCGTCAACTGCACCAAAAGGTGCAATCAGCTCCATCAGCCACAAATTTTCGCCACCCTTCCACTCGTCGGCTCGAAGCTTATGCGCACCTGCCACAAGCCGCTCCTGCGTTTCGTCAGACACGAAAGCCCAGAAGGCAACGGCGGCCGGTGTCGATGGACCGTAAAATATCCGATATTGCTCCAGCATAAGTGGCGGCATGCAAAACCATTCGAGATCGCTGATGAACAGCTGCTTGTGCAGCGGTGATTGGGTCAGCAGCCATGTGATTTCGCCGAGCATCTGCGCGACGGTCTTGGGGGTCTGAGAAGGCGGAATAGATGACACGTTCATTCTTTCGTTTATCGCAGAAATGGCTGTCGTTAGCCGCCAATGCCTGCCGATTGAAGTGGGATAGTCGTCTGACTGGCCGCGAGCGATGGCGAAGCGTCGTTAGCCGAATCTCTCAGCCAGATTGCCACTGTTCCGCCGCTCGCGCCCTGCAACGACGCCATTGATTGCCGCAGCAGCGCCAGGCGTTGCAAGCCGGCTGCGTCTACGCCTCCGGGGGCTCCCACCGGGCTCCCAAGGTTTGCGCCGAGAGAGCGATCGTTGTCGCGTAAGGGCGTCGCGAGCGAGGCGAGCGTCGAACCGACCATCGATGCGTTCCGCCACCATTGTGGATCCGAACTTTCGACTTGCGTGGCATAGACGATACTCGATGACGGGCCGTCCAGCGATGCACGCGCGGTCGCTACAGGCGAAGAAGACGAGCCCGCCGCCAGCTCCGGCGCTGCCTGTATCTGGCTCCCGGCTGTGGGCGCTGCCTCGGCGTCGGCGGCTGAGACATCCGAGACAGCGTTCGCCTGTGCCTCCTTTGACGATTTCTCGTCTGCTGCATCGGCATAGCCCAGTGCGACATTGTAAAGAGCGCGTGTCGAACCATCAGCAAAAGTAACGCTGGATACACCCAACACGTCGTTGCTGTTGGCCTCTCCGCGGTCTGGATTCACTTTGCCTGCCAGATCGATCTGGGTAATGGCTGCCTGATCAAGCGTCTGAACTTCGCCCGTGCGCGACGCACCGTTGCCGTCCTGATCACGCCAGATAAGGAATTGCGAGAATGCTTTGTCCGAAGCATTCAGAACGCCATCGCCGCTGCTGTCGAACGCCGCTAGGCCTTGAAAACCAGTGCGAGCATTTGGCGCATCGCCGAGAAACGACAATTCCGTCGTTGGATCGACCAGGCCATCGCCATTGCGGTCGAAAGCAAGCAGGCCATCGCTAGGTTTAACCCAACCGATCTGCTCGACGATTCCGTCGCGATTGGTGTCGATCACCGCCCGAGACAATTTAGGGTCGATCAAGTCGGCGCCGTCGTGACTGAAATCGATGACAAGAGTTTGCAAGCGGGCAGCTTTGGTATGTGTCGCTCGTCCCGCAAGCACATCAGCGGCATCTGCGTTGGGATTATATGCCTTCAGCGCTGCGATATTCTCCGCACCGAGCATATGCGTCGTCTCGAACGCTTTGCGAGCCGCAATCTTCGCAGGATCGAGATAATCAGCCCAACGCTCGGCCGCAGCAGCGTTGATCGACTTTTCGGAGTCCGACAAATCGACAACCGCGAGTTTGCTGGCCGTCGTATTAGCTGCACCTGCCTGACCTCGGCTTTGGACTGCAGCCAACTCGGCTACCGGGTCATTCTCCAAGCGGCCAATTTGCGAAGTGGCATTTGTATCGATCGATTTCACTTCGTCGGTGGCGTCAGGCCCGGTCAGAAGTTGTCGAGCAAATGCGACATCATAACCATTGCCTGTTGTACCATCGGATCTCGTAAAGGTCGTCGTGTTGAGGACAACGGAGTCGATGGAATCGCTCTGATCGAAGCCTGTGGGATTGGGTTTCAACGCGATCGACGCGAGGCCCGCTTCAGCTAACGTCTTCGTCTCACCGCGGCCTGCGCGGCCATCCTGATTGGCATCCACCCAAACAACGAGCTTGGCGAAATTCTCGTCCTTAGCGTCGAGTGTGCCGTCGCTATTCGTATCCCAGCCGGCGAGGCCTTCAAGATCCGTCTTGGCGCCTTCCTTGTCCTTTCGGAAAGAAATGTCTTCGGTGTTGCTGATATTTCCGTCGCCGTTGCGATCGAACGCAAGAATGCCGTTCGTTGGCCCCACCCATCCGGTACGCAGGACGTTCCCGGCTGCATCTTTCGTAACGATGTCGGACTGTGAGATCGACGTGATCTGCAGACCGTCATCGTTGAGGTCTAGCACGATGGGATAATAGAAGCCGCCGCTCCAGTAAGCGTGAACGCTCCAGGCAATGTTGGCGTGGATCAGCGCGGTTGTAGTGCCACCGGCCTGGACCGAGAACGTCGTGGCAAAAGTCGCTGCACCGGTCGCCTGATCGAGATATTGGATGCCGCCGTTGATGATCTGAATGTGATCATAGACCTGGGTTGCGTCCAAAGTTGGATTATTCAAATCGCGAACGCCGATCCACAGGTCGTCGCCAAGGACCTTATACATCACATCATCCGCAGCGACGGTCGAACCAAAGGTAATCGTGTTTTGGCCACCGCCATCTTTGATAATATCGTACCAACCGCCACGCTCATATAGAAACTGGTCGTCGCCCACCGAAGTTGCAATCTCGTCATAGTCCGCGCCGGCGGCGATGACGCTGCCGAGTGTCGAATAGTTGCCACCACTAGCGTAGGTGCCACCAGCCGCAGCAATCTGGTCGTTGCCGCCGTAGCCCCAGAAGGTGACCGACAAGCTGGTCGAGCCTGCTTGAACGTCATTATTGTCGCTGCCAACGACGGTGCCGTCGATTTGTGTCATATCTATTTGTGCGACACCGCCAAGATCCAACGTCTTGATTACGTCATTGCCGATTGTGGGATTCCAATCATTATGAACATATAGTTCATCTGAAGTACCACGAATGCCAAAATGCAGCCCGCCCGTCGCATCATTATATAAAATCAGATCGTTGAACGTCAGACCAGAGTTAAATCTTACAACATTGGTCGAAGAATTATTGTCAGTAATTTCGTCATACCCATAACCGCGGCCAAATACGTAAGTATCCGATCCCGTTCCGCCATAATATACGTCATGGCTGGCTCCGCCGTCCCACGTCAAGTTCACGGAGCCCGTGCTCTGGAAAACGTCGTTGCTCTGGGTACCAATGACGCTTTCGATCGAAATCAAATTCTGCGTGGATTGATACCCGTCGTTGTCGCGGTATGCCACCGTACCGCCAGTTGCGGAGATAACGACCGACACAGCAGCCGTCGCTCCGGACGCGACGAACTGACAAGCGGAGTAGTCGAGCGTGTCAAAGCCGTCGCCGCCGTCGAGGGTCTGAACTACGTTCGCGCGCGTACCGTCGAGCCAATCGTCACCCAGACCGCTTTTTACGAGGTCCGAATATAGTCCGCCATGCAGTTCATCGGCGTAAGCCGAGCCGGTGAGATTCTGGATGTTGTAGAACACATCTCCGGTAGCGTCACCGCCTATGGCAACGCCGTTATACAGATCAACGTAAACGCCCGCCGATGAACCTTCATAACTGGCTGTGTTGTTTCCCGCATCGCCGTTCAGATAGTCGGCGCCTGCGCCACCCTCAAGGATGTCATCGCCGGGACGACCTGCAATGATGTCGTCGCCAGAGAGCCCCTTAAGCACATTGCCAGAGTCGTTGCCGTAGAGGACGTCGTTGTAGTTGGTGCCCGATATATTCTCGATCGCGATTAGACCGTCGCCATAATATTGCGACGTGTAACCCGAACCTTGGCCATTCCACATGTCCATCGAAACGCTCGCAGTGAACCGTTCGTACGAAACCGTATCGCTGCCATTGCCGCCGTTATACGTGTCGCCGGTCTGTCCGCCATCGGCGTCGGCAATGAACATGTCATTCCCATCATTGCCGTAGAGAACATCGACATCGTTGCCGCCGACAAGCGTGTCATTGCCACTGCCGCCATTGAGAACGTCGAGCCCGCCGCCGCCCGACAGATAGGTATTGCCGCTGCCAGCAGTGACGACGTCGTTTCCTTCTTCACCGAGCAATACGTCACGCCCGGCGCCGCCGTAGATAGCGTCACCGCCTTCGCCACCAGAAACCCAGACATTCCCCGAGCCTGCGTAAAGCGTATCGTTGCCGGCCCCGCCGAGGACGATGTCGTCGCCGGTGGATGTCGCCGGGGTATACTCGCCCGGCGTTGAAATCACGCGCGCGTTATCGACTTCAACCTGTTCGCTCGAAGCAGCGGAAACTGTGACAAAAAGCGGTGCGCCATTGTCAGCCGCTGTCGCCGTATAGGACACCGATATCCGTTGCATGGTGCCGCGAGGGGCCGTGATATCGACGGTGTTGGCCCAGAGGTTGACGGCGTTAGTTGACAGCATGACCGTTGCTGTCGCGCTGTTGACCTTGTCATTGCGGAGGCCGACATCGACACTGAACTGGTATGTGCGGCCTGTCGTGAGCGTCCCAGCTTGCTGCCAGATGGAAGTGTTCGGATCTAACTGCGGATTGAGATAGACGACGTTCTCACCGTCCGTTGCTGCTATCTGACTCGTAAGGTCGACGGTTCCAAAAGTCCCTCGTCCTGACCATCCGGTGATATATCCGCCGTAAGAAGTTCCATCTACCAACGCCAAATCCTCGAAAGATGGGTTGGCCAACGGAATAACGGTCGCCGTGGTCATGCTTAGGCGTGCATTGTCGATGCCGAATTGGTTACTGCCATTGGCTTGAACGGTAACAAATAGCGGATGTCCGGCATCAGCGGATGTTGCGGTATAGGAAACCGTCGCTGTGTGCATCTTCCCCCAAGGCAAGAACATAGGCGAATAGTTACTAGCCAGATTCTGCACGTCGCTCGAAAGCATGACATTTGCTAAGCCATAGGTGTTGACGTCGTTCCGAACTCCCAGATCTACGGAGAAGGTGTAGGTCTGTCCTGCGATCATAGAGCTCGCGCCCTGTTGATAGATCGAGTTGAAGCCAAATTGTGGATTCATTGTAGCAATCGTCGTGCCGTCCGTCGGCGTCAATTCGCCCGTGGGGTAAAACGTCCCGACAACACCAGCTGTAGTCCAACCGCTGATTCCCCCCGTGTAGCCGCCAATATTTAAATTTGAATCCTCGAAAGATGGGTTGACCAAGGGAAACGAGGTGACGGGAGAGATGAGATCGTTGCCTGCCGTCGAGCCAGTTGGGCTGCCGATATGATATCCAATAGCGCTAGCGAAATTGGCGATCCTGATCGAACTTCCGTCCGCACTTGCCTGCGGAAGGAGCGAGAAAGTCCCGGATGCGGAACTTCCCGAGATACCAATCTGGAGGTCGTTGTTGACCATCTGAATCGATGCATCTTCGTAATGCACCGCCGCCCCCGTAGAGGCGATGCCAAAGCTCTGCAGAAACCCTTGTAGGCCACCGTAAAAGTCAGACGGCCCAAACTGATCAAGTTTGAGTTCGTTGGCACGAGCGATCGTCGTAATCCAGCCGGCAGCGAAGGTCGACACCTGCCCAGTCCAGCGTGCTGCAGCGACTATCCGATTTATTTGTGCTGCGTTCGCGTTGTAGACGGCCGTGTCCTGCGGATTGGCCAATTGATCTCCGGCGATGCAGCGCGTGATCAACGCTCGGTTTGCAGCGTAATAAGCTTGGTCCGCCGCTGAAAGCGAGTTCCACGCTGTCCCGATAGCCGCATCAATGACGGGTGCTGATTTGAGATAAGTCTTATAGTCACTCGCTATCTGCAGATCGCCAAGCAGGCCCGTTACGCTCGTCCAAGCGCCGTTGGAGATCGCTCGTTTCAGGATGATGTCGCCGCCGATGATCTTGGTTTGCGGTAGTGCCCAAAGCACACCCTTATCAACAGCGAGATCAGCGCTCGTGACGTTTTGTGCGGTAGCACTCGTGCCACCTAGTTTCACGAATATGTTGTTGCCGCTGTAACCGTATACCTGCGTCGGCGAGGCCGAGTTGGAAACGAACGATGCCGTCGGCGAGCCGGCGATCTGAGCAATGATGCCATTAAGCGTATCGCGCGCGGTTTGCGCCATTGCGTTCGCAAAATCCAGACTTCCGCCATTGGCAGAGCTCTGCTGCCCCAATCCATATTGAGCATATGGAATCTGCAGGACCGTTTCGGCCATCGCAGAGGGAACTCGAGGCTTATGGTGGCCGAATAGGCCACCTATTAAGTCGCCGAGGATGAAACCGACGAACGCCCCGATTGCGATCGCGGCGCCCAACGGTCCACCTGAAAGGCTGCCAAGAAACAACGAGTGCAAAAATGCATTTCCGATGGCCACCGCTGCAAAGGAACCTACTGCGGCCCCGAGAGACGCAAGTGTTGCTTCAGCGGTGGTGTGTGGGGTGACGACAAAACTGGCGAGCTTTGTGCCGACAAACCCAGCCAACCCCTGCACCAATGCGCCGCCAACGCTAGCACCTTGCCCGATATGAAGGAGGTCTGCTGCTGCGTTAGTCGCAACGGATTGCAACAAGCTTCCCGCGACTGTCGAAAATGTTTGTCCGACTATTCCATCGAGTCCGACCGCTTGCCCAAATTCGGCAGCAAGATAACTCGATACGGAGCCGATCCCAGCACTGACGCCAAACGATCCTAGGTTATTTCCGAAATCAGCCCAGACAGAATTCGCGCCGCTCGTAACGTCGCCGCCCGTTCTGAGCTTCGGGAAATAGCCAGTTTTAAAAACCCGCTGCCCGAAGCTAAGTGCTGCCGCTCCCAGAATTGCGCCGGATGCCGTCCCTAGTGCTAGATCGGAACCACCGATTAGCCTCCCTAGCGTTGATCCAAATAGCCGAGCAGCGCCTGCGTAGGCCTCATCGCTCGCCGATGGTTGAACGTGGGCAACTACCGTACTCGCATCGGAATACGTGACAACTGCGTTCCCATTCGAATCAGCAGCACTTATGCTAGCAATTGTCTTCCCAGGCGCGTTGAGGGTTACGAGAGGGGTAGAAACACGTCCAGTGCCGGGCGCATATTTTCCATCCTCGATGCGGACAGTTATGGGCGAGAACGGAGTTCCGTTGACGCTACCACTCTCTTGGAAAATCGCGTCAACTTGACGCTGCGCATCGGTGGTTACGCTTCCAGAAAGATTGAGGTTGCCACCACCTTTGGTCGCAAGACCAGTGATGCTAAAGCTCCAATTGCTGTCCGTACCAGATATTGAAAAATTACTACCGGCTCCCACTGAAACACTAGACCATATCACTCTAGTAAGATCGACTTGAGCAGTGCTTAGGGCCCACTGTATTCTATTGTAATCACCTAGCCTAAGGTTATTGGCCGAGGGAACAACAAAATTTGGGACCCTTGGCTGAAGATATAAAGAGGCCTGAGCCCAGAACTGAGACGTTGGACTGTTACCGTTTGCTAACCAATACGAATTTAACTGGCTATCGACGCTTGGATCACCAAATGAAACACCAAATTCTTTTCCAATTATAAACGATTGAGTTACGGCTGCAGATTCAGCTCTATTCGAAATTTCAGAGTATTGCATTGGGCTAGTACCAAACCCTGGATCGTAATATCCACCGGCTCGAAACCCATGGCCTAGTTCATGACCAATCGTATATGCGCCATACGTCTTGTAAGCAATATCTGTTCCCGCATTTAGCGCATCATTCAAGTCATCTTTACCTAGACTAATAACGACTTGATCGCCTACTTTAACAGTTTTCGCGCCTCTGCCATCCATTAGTTGAAAACGAGCATTAGGGCGGTTTATAAAGCCTCTAAGAGTGGGCGATAGCTGCCAGACTTTTAATGCATTCGCGAAATTTGGAATTGATGTAATTTCCGGATCGAAATTCGCCATTTTTTAGCTTCCCGATTGAAATATTATCTGGCTGACATCCCCATTGGAATTATACTCAAGGTTCCCCCTAAAAGTACATTTTCCAATATTACTTTTAATCGAAAACTCAATACTCGCTACATCTGATAAAGGCGCGGTCACACTATTATAGATGTGTGCAGTTTGAGGTAAAAACTTAGGTTGTGTGATATCAAAAACCTTAAAAAAATCGCGTTTAGATAATTTAGCCTGAGAAAGGTTGCGAATATTTATGTAAATTTCTCTACATCGATGATCAGATCCGCATCCTATAGTAAAGTTATACACATTTTGTCGCGATACAGAGTCGCTCGCCTGAAAATATATGGTGGAATAGTTAACGGTAGTGTTAACATCCGGTGTTAGTCCAAAGATCTTCGAAGGTGCGTCGGCTAGCGAAAATTTTCTATTGCAACCATCTGCCCCATGCATAAATTCTTTGAGATTATTAAGACCTTTTTCTAAATTAAACTCACCGCCTCTGTGCGGTGGTTTCCCCGCCACAGAATAAAATGGCGTCAAGAAAATCACAAAAGGTAGACTTAGGTGAATATTCATCTTCCGGAAAAATCTTGGGCGCATCATCGTTCACGTCCTGCTTCGTGAATTGACTTTGAAATGGGTGACCAAAGATATTCAATCACACGTCTCGTTCCGGTGCGCACTTCCGCCGACAACGCCATGCCAGTAGAAAGCTGAGCGTGCTTTCCATCGACCAACGACTCTTTGCTCATGAGCGAAAGTCGAACTGGAAAGACCAGACCGCGCTGCTGATCAACGGTAGCATCTGGCGATACATGGATGACCCTCGCGCGCAGCACACCGTAACGCGTGAACGGATAGGCTTCGATCTTGACGACTGCGTCCATTCCCTTCCTCACGGAGCCAGCATCGCGGTTTAGCAATAGTGCTTCGACGATCAGAGGTTCGCCATCGGGAACGATCGTCACCAGTGGCTTACCCACTTCAGGGACTTCGCCGATATTTGTCACGCTGACCTCCTGCACGATGCCCGATACCGGCGCGGTCAGTCGATGAAGTCCGCGCTTCTGATCGGCTTCGCGAACAACGTTGCCGCGCGTCAGCACGACGCCCTCGGCATCAGCCCGCTCCTGTGCTGCTTTACCGACAAACTCGCCGCGTAATTGGGCTGCTTCAGCGCCAATCGATGCCATCTGCGCCCGCGCTTCCGAGAGCTTCGCACTCTGCACCTGCAAATCCTGTTCTGCCGTGACATAGGCTTGCTCCTGCTGGAGAAGCTTCTGACGCGAGCCAAAACCGTCGCGCGCCAAGCCTTGCTGCAGGGTAAGCGCCTCCTTCAATAAGGGCAGTGTGCGACGCAGTTTCTCGATCTCGGCTTGCCCAGCGGCGATGCTCGCCTGGGCACCTGCCTGCCGCTCTCGTATTGATGCTGCCCTGGCTTGATATTCGCTGATGCGCGATGCAACCAGTTGCCGCTCGGCATCCACGGCCATCGGCTCCGCACCGCTGGGCGCCGCGACGCCATGTGCGCGGCCGCCCGCATAATTGAGCAGCGCGTTGTCGCGCGCCCGGGTGAGCAGTGCCGACGACAGTTCGGTCCTGGCCGAAGAGGCTTCGCTGTCGGCTATGGTGGGATCGAGTTCAATCAGCGTCTGACCAGCGGTGACGTGCTGGCCTTCCTTCACCAAGATGGCGCGGATCACGCCGTGCTCGGACGCTTCGACCGATCGCAGACGTCCTTCGGGAACCAGCCGACCTTCCGCGACGGCCACTGTGTCCACTTTGGCTAGGCAGGCCCACAGCAGCACTGCGAGCGCCGCAACGATGATAGTCCACAGGATCCAGCGGCCAATGGGAGATGGCGGCGTCTCCGCCACTTCCAGCGCAGCGGGCAGGAAGTCGGTTTCGATCCACTCCTGTCCGCCTGCTTTGCGGCGTTCCGACTCTGTCCGCCAAGCGTTGGCAAAGACGCGGGCATGATCCATGATGCTCATGCCGCGGCTCCCTGCATTTGCATGCGCCACAACTGGGCATAGCGGCCATTGGCGTTGATCAAGCTGTCGTGGGTTCCCTCCTCCACGATTTCACCCGACTCAACTGTGATAATCCGGTTCGCCATCCGAATGGCTGAAAGCCTGTGCGCTATGATCATCACGGTACGACCACGCGTGATCGAACGCATGTTCGCTTGGATCACGGCTTCGCTCTCGGCATCAAGCGCGGAGGTCGCCTCGTCGAGAATGAGGATGCGGGGATTGGTGATCAGCGCCCTGGCGATCGCAATCCTTTGCCGCTGGCCACCCGACAGGTTAGCACCACGCTCTTCGATCAAGGTGTCATAGCCTTCGGGAAGCTCGAGAATGAAATCATGCGCGCCCGCCATCGAGGCCGCAGCCATGACAGCCTCAGCCGGCAAGCCCGGATCAGCGAGCGCAATATTCTCGCGGATAGTGCGATTAAACAGCAGATTTTCCTGCAGGACGACGCCGATCTGTCGGCGAAGCCACGCCGGATCGACCAAAGCCAGGTCGATGCCGTCGACTAGCACCCGACCGCTTTCCGGGACGTAGAGACGCTGCATCAGCTTGGTAAGCGTCGACTTGCCCGACCCAGAAGGACCGACGATCCCCAGCACTTCGCCTGGCTGGACGTTCAGACTGACCCGGCGCAGCACTTCACGGCCACCGGGGCGGTATCGAAACGTCACGTCATCAAACGCGATATTGCCGCGGATTTGCGGCAAGGCGGAACGCGAGGGCAAAAACTCCGCTTCGATCGGCGTATTGAGAATGTCGCCGAGCCGGGACAGGCCAACGCGGGCCTCCTGAAACTGCTGCCATAGGCCAGCCAAACGCAACACAGGCTCCGACACGCGGCCCGCCAGCATATTGAAAGCCACGAGTTCACCGACTGTCAGCTTTCCTTCGATCGCTAGCTTGGCACCGAAGAAGAGGATCAAGGCCGTCGTCAACTTGCTGACGAGCTGGATCGCCTGACCGCCCCAAATGTTAAGCCGCGCTGCGCGGAAGCCCGTTGTCACATAAGCGGCGAGGAGCTTTTCCCAGCGGCCCTGCATTTGCGGCTCAACTGCTGCGGCCTTCAACGTCTGGACGCCGGCAATGCTCTCCACAAGGAAAGCCTGTGTCTCTGCGCCTCGACGAAAGCGTTCATCGATCCTGCGTCGAAGGGCCGGCGTGATCGCAAGGCAGATTGCTGCATAGAGGAGGATCGAAATTGCGACGATCAGGAACAGCCATGCCGAATAGAACCACATCACCGCGAGAAAAATGAAGGTGAACAGCAGATCGATCACGAGCGTCACCGACGACGATGTCAGAAACTCCCTGATGGTGTCGAGCTCGCGAACGCGGGCAACCGAGTCACCGACACGGCGGGCTTCGAAATAGGCCAAGGGCAAGCCCAGCAAATGGCGGTAAAGCTTAGCACCGAGCTCCACATCGACGCGGTTTGTCGTGTGCGTGAACAGGTAGGCTCGGAGGGCCCCGAGCAGCGCCTCAAACATGATGATGGCTATCAGGCCGACAGCCAGCACGTTCAACGTCGTCAGGCCTTTATGAACGAGGACTTTGTCGATCACGACCTGAAAAATGAGCGGCGTCACCAGCGCGAACAGCTGCAGCACAAGCGAAGCCGCGAGAACCTCGCCAATGTGCCCACGATATTTGACCAGCGCCGGGATGAACCAGGTGATGTCGAATTTGCCCACAGCGCCCGTAGCAGCTCGCGTGGTAATGAGTACGGCTTCGCCTGTCCATCGTTCAGCCAGACTGCTCAACGTGATCGTCTCTGGTGGGCCTGCGGCGCTTTGCAGCAAAACCGTCTCGTCGCGAACGCCGGCGATGATGAAGAACTGACCATCACGCCCCGCGGCGATGACAGGCAAAGGGACTTTGTGAAGCGTGTCGGTGTTTAGGCGGCGAACACTCGCTTTCGCCCCCAGCCGACGCGCCAGTCGCACGAGCACGCTGGGATCGATATCGGGCGTGCCAGCCGCATGACGCAGCTGCTCCACATCTGTCGGAATTTGTAAAAACCCGAGGAGTAGCGACAGGCACGCAAGGCCAGACACCTGCAAATCCTCGCGGTCTGTTGCCGCAACCCCGTCCACTCAGCCTCCACGCACCCACGTCAACGTTGGAGGCAACACGACCGACCGGCGATTCGGCTGGTACCAGCGGCGAAACGATGCCGTTGAACCTCACGATACTCGTCGTTTCTGGGGCGCCCCCGCCCTGCTCAGCAGCATTAGAAACAATCTGGCAATGTTATGCAAGTCAGCTTCGCATAGGGGGAATACGTAGCGCGAGCGTCACGTTGGGAACCGAGCGAAAACGAGGTCTCGTGACATTTGGCTGTTTTTTGTCACGAGTTTGCCGGATCGAGTGACGGCATAGCGAGTTTTTGCGTGTTGTACGAAATGGCCGAACCGCGAATTCATGACGGCCTTCAATGGGAGGATCGCGCAGCTATAGCCAGGATCTCAAAGTGATTTGCGGCCGTATCCAGCCAAGAGTAGCGCGCTGCATGTCTGCAAATCTCGCCTCGATCCCAAGTGCGATTGATCGCAGCCTTTATTCCCTCGGCAATTGCACCATGGTCCCTTGATCGAAATAATATCCCGATATGTTCCGAGGTGACGACCTCCGGCGAACCCCAAACGGCTGTAGCTGCGACTGGTGTACCGCAGGCCAACGCCTCGATCAGAACGTTAGCGATCCCTTCGCGTTCGGAGCAATTGATCAAAAGATCGGCGGCACCCATCATGCGCGCAAGTTGAGCCTGCGGCAGAGCGCCTCGAAACACAACGCGGTCCCCGACATCCAGTTTTTTCACGAGCTTTTCGAGAGCAGACCAGTCAGGGCCGGTGCCTATTATCTGGAGTTCGACGTCCGGCACCAGCGCTATCGCTCGAATAGCGAGATCGTGGCCTTTCAGCGAAATCAGATTGCCCACAGACAATATGGTGAAGCGACTGAAACCCAGCTCCTGTCTGGACCGTTCGCGATCGACCGGCATGGTGAACAGTTCGGTATCGACGCCATGTTCCACAACATGCAGTTTTCCGCGATCTGCGCCCATGACCCCAAGCGAATTGACAATAGCTCTGCATACGGCCGTTGTCGCTTTCGCTTGCCTCAAGGCCCATTTGATCATTTTGCGCGGAACGCCCAGTTGCGCGATCTCACTGACATCGCTTCCCAGCGCCGTTAGAACGACGGGAATACCCAGCCACTTTCCAGCCAGGGTCGCTGCGACGCCGTCGGGATACAGATAATAGGCGTCGATAATGTCGGGATGAAAACCTGAACGACGAAGCCGCTTAATTTCCCATACGGTGGAAAGTGCCATTGCAAACGGCGTCAGCCACATGCCAATTTTCGGGATCAGGAAGTAGCGGCCGTAGCGGACGAGCAAGCCAGCCGACATGTCGTAGTCAGGAATCCTTGCAAGACCCGCATAGCTGCCGAACCAACGTGATCGGAACGGAAACCACGGGACCGGCCGCAGCACACGCAATATACACAGGCGCTGCAAATATTTGAGGCGGTGCTGCAGGAAAACGCCGTGGTGGGGATGCTCAGCGTCAGGATATAAGTTGGAGAAGGCGAGAATTCTTAGCGGTTCGGGATCAATCGAAAATTGTGTTCTGCCTGATAAACATCGTGTCATTGTCGACTCTCGGAAAATGCAGCGATGGGGAAGCCGGCGCGCGGCGCGGCCCGCTTTGCCTATACCGGCGGGCTCCATACCGGAACTGCATCAAGGGCAGTTCCGGTCGGGAATTAACGCAAGTCGGCGAGCGACCAACGATCTCTGGCGCACATGGCGGCGAACGCATCCGGATCGGCCCACGTCCAACCTCGCTCCAGCATTCGCTTGCCTGTCAGCTTGTTGCCGCTGACCGCCAGATACAGGACACACGCGAACTGCACGATCGAGAGTATCAATGCGGTCGGGTCCGCTTGGTCGGGATCACTCGCCTGCGAGATCACGCTTATCGTGAGAATTATGAGCATGGTCGTACCCCAGCCCGTCATGCCGCGCAGGAACAGCGGAAGTCCGAAAAAGCTTGAGAAAAAGAAGAGGGTCCAGCTCCATCCGACCTTGATCCGCTTGATCTCGCCAGTGCGCTCATTCTGTAATGGGACGTACGTTGCCATTATATTCTCCCTGTTAAGTAGCCAATTTGATAAGTTCGACCCTCGCCATGTAGAGTATACTCCGTGGTGAAATACTCAACAATCACGTCCAGTGTCGTGGATGACGAGCCGTGAAATCCTTGCGCGCAATCTGAAAATGCTGCGGTCGCTCCGTGGCTTATCGCAAGAAGCGCTGGCTGACGGGGCTGGCATGGATCGTACTTACGTCAGCGCGCTCGAGCGTCAGCGCTACAGTGCCAGCATAGACAGGCTTGATCATCTCGCGGCCCAATTAGGGGTCAAGACCTATATGCTCTTGGTAGACGAGCCGCCCACTGACGCGTTCAAGCCATAGGTTTGGCGCCAGCTCGGACTGCGAGTTTCGAGTTACACCATTTCGCGAAGAGCATCGTCCCATCCGTATCGCGCATAGTGTCGCGAATTGAGGATGCCGTCAGCACAAGCTCGCCATAGGATCGTGTCGATCGTCGAGACACGATAGCCGGTCTCACGAGCCAATCTTGCGCAGAGCTGCTCGGTCGTGACGTTCTCACGTTTGGCCAGTCTATCGAGATGGACGTCGGGCTTGGCGGCATCGATCCCGAGATTCTTGGCGAGATGGAATTTGGTCACGGGGCCGATCCAGGGCAGCGTCTGACAAAATGCCACCTTGTCGTCAGCCGCCCCAAACGCGGCGAACAGATTACCCCGGTCACGCCATATGAGATCAATGGCTTCCGACTTGCCGGGATGGCCGAAAACTGAAGTCGCTGACTGCCCATTGCGGAGTTGCACCATACACCGCTCCGCAATGGGCGCCGCCACCGTAACCCGCATACCTGAATTGCAGATCACGTAGATGGCGGCTTGCGCAAAGCCGTCAGCATCCTGCACCGAAGCAATCGCTTCCGACCATTCGATTGTGTCGCGATGGCCAGCCTTGCGAACAGCCCATTCGATATGATGAAAGCGCTCCAGCGTCAGCATGCCGGCGCCTAATATTCCGACGCCAGCATGATCGTCATGACCCGGGTCGTCTTTTCCGGGTCGGCGGGATCCTCAGACCCGAATTCCAGACGCTCAGCGAAGTAGTCGATCTTCCAGAATATTTCCTGATCGAGGTATGTGACCATCCCAAAGTCGCGTTCGCCGTGAGGGTCGTTTTCTTCATCGAATGTGTCGAATGCGGCGATCACCTTGAGCAATTCGTGTGACGT